>ERZ779992.292-NODE-292-length-38475-cov-3.268350_pt1 | contig 38475 bp, 28 predicted proteins | sample MGYA00511934_ERZ779992 | MGnify/ENA primary metagenome ERZ779992 (study PRJEB29588, sample SAMEA2163248) | human gut metagenome | biome: human gut; feature: human-associated habitat; material: faeces | place: Denmark | collected 2008/2010 ...
GCTTTAACAGCAGCTTCATCGCCTCTGTTTTCCGTATGTGCATGTATAACTAAAATATTATGATTTTTCATATTATGACTTCTCCTTATGTTAAATTCCTTTGAAAACAAAATGGTACACTGTATTTATAAAGAAAATTACAGGGTGTTTCATTATTATTAACACCTTTTTACTTACGCTTCCAAACTTATAATCATATTTGAACTTTATTACTTTTTCGATTTTTTCTGCATACTTTACAAACTTAGTGTCAATATTCTTCATCACCTCGATAAAGCTCATTGAGGACTTCAGCATTTTTTCTTCATCAAAGGATAAATTAGCTCCCGTGTCCTTGTGAATATATTCTGTTTTATAAAGATAGTTTACCTTTTTTTTGTAGTAAAACATCAGAAGCCACAGGAAATAATCATCAGACCCGTTTATCTTCATAAAATTGTTTGTCCACTCTTTAGGAATTGAAGCCTTTTTAATAATGCAATGTCCCGGAGATACTATAAGGTTTCTTACATATACATATCCCAGTTTTTTGGAAGCAAACCACTGGGACCTTTTGGTTCGGAATATAGGCTTTTTCTCATCTTTTAACTCGTAAATTCCGTTTGCAATAATTAAATCTTCATCAACAAGCTTATGTTTATAGTCTAAAATCGTATCAGGCATAAGTAAATCATCCTGGTCAACAAAAATAACGTAATCACCTTTAGCGTGTGACAATCCGTTTACCCTTGCCTTATGGATTCCCGAATTAACTTCATTGACTATAACCTTTATATCAATATTACCATATTCAGGCAGTGCCAAAGGTTCCTCCGGACTGTCATTTACCATAATGACTTCAAGACTGTCATCGCTTTCCAGTTTTAATGATTTAATCATATCAATATATTGGTTAATATATTTATTTCCGTGATAAAAAGAAGTAATTATTGAAACATTCATTGTATTTCACCCATTGTTTTTGTATAAAGTCTGTCAAAATTATTTATATATGCCGTAAGTGAGAACATACTGTGCTGTCTTTCAACGGAGTGTCTGCCAAATTCTTTTCTTAATTCCGTATCGGTGATAAGCTTTTCTATTGCCTCTGCCATGGCACTTGGATTACATACCTGCACAAGTAGACCGTTGTAGTCTTTTTTTACCATTTCACATACACCGCCATGCTCATATCCCACAACCGGCAGTCCGTTTGCCATTGCCTCTAAAACAACGGTTGGCAATGGGTCGGGATTGGTGCTTGGAAGTACAAAAATATCCATAAGCTTATATATTTCATTTATATCATTTCTGAAATCAGATACTACAATTCTGTTTTCAAGGTGGAGTTCTGAGATTTTCTTCTTTAATTCAGTCATTCTCCATTCTTCGCCTTCAAATACACCGCCTATCATAAGCGCTGTTACATTATCATGTTTTTCAAGGACAGGTTTGAGTGCGTCCACAAAGTCATTCTGACCCTTCCACGCATTAACCCTTCCTACCATTCCTACAATGATATTGTCCCCTGTTATGCCAAGTTCTTTTCTCTTTGCATCCAAATCTGCTGTTTTATCGTTAAACTTATTATTGTCAACGCCGTTATATATTACATTGACAGACTCGTTGGTTGTCTTAACCGCTTCACATACCGCATTGGATACGGTTACAATCTCATCCGACCATTTATTTACACAGTAATAAATAAGCTTTGCGACTTTTCTCGGTTTGACAATTATCTCATGAACGTGCCATACAATCTTGGCTTCACAAAATGCCTTAATCATAATTCCTTCAAGAACCGCTGTGGTATTAACGTGAACCACGTCAATCTTATGTTTCTTAACATAATGAATCAGCTTAAAGGAATAACGTATATAATTAAATGCGTATGAAACCATTCCTTTAAGATTGAAATATTTTCTTCTTAAAATCGGATATGGCATAACCTCTACATTAACCTTGTCTATTCCGCCAATTCTATTTACCAAAGGTCCGTCACATGGCAATACAACATCTATATTGTATTTGTCCTTATCAAGACCTCTTATTAATTCATACATAACATTATCGGCACCATACAATTCGGCACCTGCATGTAAATATAAGAGATTAATCTTTTTATCGCTGTTGTAAACTGTTTCGTCCTCTGTATGTCTTTTCTTTTCATATACGGCTTCGCTTAAAATCAGTCCATAAATGAGCCAGATAACGCCGTTGGTGAAATGGCTTGCCAATAACTGATAAGTAACAAGAAATGCTACCATACCGATACGAAGCGTATCTTTTTTCTTAACACATGCCTTAATAAGCAGGACTAAAATCGCCGCAAGTACAATTATGCCAAAAATACCTGTCTCAATCACAAAATACATAAAGGAATTGGCAAGTACTTCATAAAGACCGAGATATGAATATTTTGCCCTGAATTTCGGTGTGTTGAGATTACCGAATCCTACACCCATGAATTTTGTATCTTTAAGACTTGCTTTAAGGACATCAAAAGATACACCTATTCTGTAACCGTTGGACGCATCTTTTCCGTTTATTGTATCAATAATTCTGTTGGCAATGTCACTTTTGGTAATAAACATAAGACCTATAGCTGCCAATACACAACATATGATAACAATATTGATTATATTTTTTTTCTTACTGTCATGATTTCTGATCCAGTCAACAATAAACATTACCGCAAACGTAACTGCGCCTATGCATATTGCTCCCATTGACCTTGCAAAAAACAGCACAATACCGTTTAATGCAAACATAATTATTAGCTTAAGCTTTTCTCTTCTGTTCTTTTCCTGAAAGAAATAGTGAAGAAGTATTATCATAATAAGTACAAGATGAAAACCCAACTCACTTGGTTCAAGATAGAACAACTGAAGTCTTGTTGTTGTGTATTTATTAATATAATCATGTGTTCTCCATAAGAAACAATTTCTGAATATTAATGCAAATACAAGGGAAATAACATTCATATATGTTATCGCATATGCAATCTGTTTTAATCTGACCCTGTTGTAATACTTTATGCCGTACATAAGCACAACCGTGCAGATTAATATTTTAAATATGGTAATTAAACCTTTTACCTTATCGACATCCTTATTAACCAGAGTCTGCAAAGCAAAATAGACCGCCATTGCACCGAAAATTACTGCAATGCTGATCCACATCTTTTTATTTTTTCTGTTTTCAATAATGTATGACGGTGCAAATAGATATGACGGGTCTAAATTCCCCGCATAAGTAGCTCCTCTTCTTTTAGATAAAAACTTAGTTGCCTGTCTAAAATAGTACAGTATCGCATAAATAACGCTCATATCATTCTCTCCATATTGCTTCGTACATATCAGAAATCTTCTGCCATGTATATTCTTTTCGTACTCGTTCTTTAGCTTTTTTTCCAAGCTCTGCTATTTCTTCGCTGCTAAGGTGGTCTGCCTTATTTATCAGTTGTGCCAGAGAACCTTCTTCCCTACCCCAATAAAGAGCACCGTCCTCGGCTACTTCTTTGTTAAAGCCTACATCCACAAGTAAATTCAGGTCGGTACTTCCAAGAGCTTCAATAAGAGACGGATTAGTTCCTCCTACAGTATGTCCATGAAAATAAGCATAGGCATTTTCCCTGATTTTTTTAAGTAATTCCTGGTCATATACCGTTCCCACAAACTTAATACGCTTATCTTTTTTGTAATGAAGCCTGTCCTCAAGCTGTGCTTGAAATTTTTCATCAGCAGTTGTAATAATAGCAAAATCCCTTTTAGAATCCGACTTCATAAACTCACGAATCATAATTTCAAAACTGTTTTCCGGAACAAATCTTCCGACTACCAGATAATATTCTTTTTTGCTTAAATTCTTTTCCTTATACCATTTAGCAAGCTTTTCATCGTCATCTGACAACTTACTTGGGGTAAGGTCGGTGCCATAAGCGATAAATGTAGTCTTTGGACTGTATTTTTCATAACACTTGTGAATATATTTTTCTATATTTCTGCTATCGCATATTAAAAGGTCACAGTTTTTAACCATTAACTGTTCAGACTTTTTCCAGTACCATCTTATCGGCTTACTCCATTTGGCTCTCATCCATTCGTGTCCGTCAGGATTTACATACATCTTTCCGCCAAGATCATTAATCTGTCTATGAAATTTCTTTGCAAACGGTCCTATACGGCAGGCAAGAACATACACAATAGGATTGGCAATATTATGTTTTTTGATATATTTAACACAATACTTCAATGCTGCCACATCATAATAAATTGCCTGTGCTGGTCCTATATTAGGTACTTTTATCTGAAAACAATGTGCGTTATGGTATTCAAACTCCTTACTTTCCGTTCCTTTCCAGGCTATATGGTATTTAATGTTCTTATTATCCTGATGATACTCTGTTAATTTATCCAGGAATGTCTCATATCCTCCGTATGCCCCACAATTTTTTGCTCCAACAATAAAAATGTTCTTCATTTTTCGCTCCATTTACAACAAATTCACTTAATGGTGTTTAAATTTTCTTTTAATTCGGTATATAACCTTCCACATCAAGATTGACAATTTCTTCGTATTTCTGTATCTTGCGTAATACTTTGCAAATTCTTTGCTGTAATACTCAGGTTCATATCTTTTCTCGATATCGTCTAATTTATTGGATATTCTCAAATATTTCTTAATATCATGTAAATTATTCCGTATACTCTTTTTGTCATATTTTATCTCAATATTAAACAGCCTTTTCAGATTATCGCTCTGAATGTAATAAAACGGTCCTTCCCACGGATTATTTCTTCTTACAAGCACCGAAAGGCTGGAATCAACATAATATATATCCAAATTAATCACTTCACCCAGTGTTACCTGATAACCTGTCAGATAAAAAGCTCTCGGAATTAAATATACGCTTGCACCTTCCGGAAGGAAAATAATATTGTGGGAACATGAGCCTATTGTTGATGCAAAGCACTCACAATTCGCTAAAATATTAAGCTGTTCCTCAAAGCTGTATCTCTCAGGTGCTATAATTTTATATCCTAAGCCTGTGAAAAAATCTTCTAATTTATTTTCACCGACCTGCTTGTCTGAACTGAATCTTGAATATGTGAAATACACTTTTTTATAAGTCTCATCCTTAACAAACTTTTCTTTCTGATATTGGCGAATTTTATTAACTGTATCTCTATATTCTTTTGTAAAAAACCTTATCTCATCCTTATCGTTATAAAAGGACTCGTCCGGTACAATAATCCTTTTGAACCTTGTTATATCGGTAATGGGAGTAATGTTATTCTCGTCTATTCCCAATATACTCAGCAATTTTCTCATGTTTAAAGGCATGTCTTTATATGAAGTCTGCCCTTCTGCGGAAACATATACAAGCTTACATCCCGAATACTTACTCTTATACTCATCCGAATCAAGGAACCATAAACGCTTTATATTATCCGTCAGATGATGTCCCCATACATTAACCAACATTCCGATATATATTACCGTGTCATCTTCTGTTGAACCGGTAACAATCCTGCTTTTATCATTTACCTCGCCTATTCCTCGTCTTATAGCGGTTCCGTCTACGAAGTCCAGACTTTCCGTATAAACGCCACCCACATAATGTCCGTTTTCCATATAGGAATTAACTATATATGAGTTGTAGTATTCTTTATACGACAACTTTGAGGTTTTATCATAGTGGTATTTTGAAAAATGTTTTTCAAAAAAAGTATGGTCATATAAATAATCGGTATTTACCATATTATGTTTCCTCCAAAAAAGTAATAATATATTACCACAAATAAATATATTTGTCATCCGAAGTATAAAATTTTAAAGCCACATAAAAAATATTTTTATTCTATGCAACAATATCCAAATGATGTTATTACAACCATTGACGATGATGTTTTCTACAGATCAACTTTAGTTAGAGATTTAGTTAAAGAACATACCAAAAGAAAGGAAACCATTATCTGCACAAGATCACACAAAATAAGATTCGATAACGGAAAAATTTTGCCATATCTTAAATGGGATTATGAGACAAAGGACCGAGTCAAAAGCAGCCACTATCTTTTAGCTACAGGAGTAGGAGTCGTTTTGTATCCGGCAAATTCATTACCAAAATATATCTTTAACATGGTTAAAAGCGGTAGAAATCAAAGCAAACATAAAAGTTTTCGCTCTCCCATCTACAAGAATAAAATATGTTGTAAGTATCTGGAACTCAGAAAAGGTAACTCTTAGCAATTTAAATGTTGAAAATAACAAAAATGATAATTTTCTCAATGTCGTATTTACACACTTTAATATTAAAGAAAGTGATTTTCAAAATAAAAAGTAAAGGCAATCGGAACACATATTTTCCGGTTGCCTTTATCTCTACTGCTGTTTTCATTAATTTTATTTTATCTTATCAGCAAATTCAACAACTGCACCACTTCTGTCAACACGTTCTGCACATTCATATATCACAATATCAGGGTTATACAACTCAATAACCTTATCCAGGTCTTTGGTATAATCGCCCCACACAAGCCATACTTCTGAAAAACTTTCTGCGAAATCTTCAACTATAAAACTATTTATGTAGCTGTCACACATTAACAAAAGTCTGGTATCATTTCCGGCATCTTTGTTAATCCATATACTGTGTCTTTCATCTTCTCCAAATTTACCCATTAACGATTTATCTGCTTTAACAGCTTTAGGATTCCTGATAGTAAATGTTTCCATCATATCTTTCTCATGTATAAATCCATTAAGGGTAATGCCTTTGTCTTCAACAGTTATGTCATAATCATCTTCACTGAGAATATTATACATATTATGATTATCTTCATTTATCTTTTCCATAATATACTGATAACCAAAATAAGCGCCTCTTTCAGTCCAATGGGTAGGGTCTCCATAATGACTGTAAACTTCGTATGATTTTTTCTTATCAAGCAGCATTTCTTTAAGGGAAATCTCATTTACAGTAGTATTATTCTTTATATAATTAACAACCTGATCCGTCTTGGAAGTATCTCCAATCTGATTAACCGATGCCATAAACTGTTCAGGATATATAGAGTGTTTGTCCCAGCATTGTACATTGTAAAACTTAATTCCTTTGTCTCCAAGCCAGTCACTTATGGTCTGGTAACTCTGACCTATCTGTGCCACTCTTTCGTCACTGCGAAGATTCAGATGGGCATAGTCAGCAATCATGGCATCTGTTGCATATATGAAGTCGCCATGTCTTCCTATGTAATAATTACTTTTGTTAAGCATCCTGCCAAACACTTCGTACTGAAGTCTTGCATTAGTATCAATTAAATACTTTCTAAATCCCATGTTATCCTTAAACCAGCTTTCAACATCGCTTGTAAAATCAGGATTAAATCTGCCATTTTCAATTAATTTAGGGGTGTCGGTAAGATATCTGTTCTCATCCTCAGAAACAACCCCACTTTTCCAGTTAGCTTTAATAAGAGGTAACGAAATAATTGCCATAAACAATACAATAAAAATGATATTATATACTTTTTTAAGCATAATTTTTCTCCTTTAAAACTGAAAATATATAAAAGCTGAATATGAATTAGATGCAACCTGCAGTACACATAACAACAATAAAGCAAGTAATAATATGTATTTGACAGGTGTTAATATTTTTTCGTTTACTTTTCTCTTAAGCAGACCATACAGCTTTTTCAGTAATGGTGTACACATAATCAGACCCAATATCAATATAAGGAATGACCATTTATTAAGGTACAGCCATACATTATATACCGATGTTTCAGGATTATTCAATCCAAATAACGACTTGATATAGTTAAAAGCATGTTTAATTCCTGATGATCTGAACATTACCCAGCCTAACATAACAACAAGCATTGTGTATACATGCTGAAAAACAGATACTATAACTCTTTTGAAATTACGCCCGGTTACTTCCTTAGATTTGGAATGGGATTTAATAAATTTTTCCGTAAGGTTGAATATGCCATGCCATATTCCCCACGCTATGTATGTAAATGCTGCACCATGCCATATTCCCGTAAGCAAAAATACAATTGCAACATTAAGATATACATGTTTTCTGTTTCCGCCAAGCGGAATATATACATAGTCCCTGAAAAATGATGACAATGAAATATGCCATCTTCTCCAGAATTCCGTAATACTCTTTGAAATATAAGGATAGTTAAAATTCTCAAGGAAATGGAATCCAAACATTCTTCCTAATCCTATAGCCATATCACTATATCCTGCAAAATCAAAAAATATCTGCAATGAATATGCTATTATTCCTAACCATGCAAGGGACACCGAATTCAATTTAGGATTACAGTCAAACATTGCATTTGCTATTATCGCCATATTGTCAGCAATAATTATCTTTTTAAACAAACCTAAAATAAATCTCTGTATTCCGTATGCAAAATCTTCCGTTGTAACTTTTCTGTTATCAATTTCTGTGGCAATATCTTTATATCTAACAATAGGTCCCGCAACAAGCTGTGGGAACATACTTATATACATTCCAAGTTTAAACACATTCTTCTGTGCAGGTACATCTCCCCTGTACACGTCCACAACATAAGATAAACCTTGAAATGTAAAAAATGATATTCCAATAGGCAATAAAACATTGGCAAACTGGGTATGAATATCAAATATTTTCTTAAGCGTTCTTATTGTAAAATTAAAATATTTGAAATAGAACAATATCAAAAGATTACAGACAACTGTAAGTACAAGCCAAAGTTTCTTTTTTCCGGTCTGTCCTGCTTTTTCTACAAGCAGTGCTCCAAAATAATTCAGTACAATACTTCCTAATAAAATTATAGTAAACGATGGTTTATTCCACGCATAAAAAAATATACTTACGAGAAGAAGCCAGTAATTTCTCGCTTTACCTCTCAGTATATAATAACCTGCTATAACTACAGGCAAAAAAATAAACAGGAATACCGCATTGCTAAAGACCATATCATTCCTCTTTCCTATCATTAGTCAATTAAAAAGTATATATTTGTCCCCTGTTTTTGTCAATTCTTTACGGTACCATTTTCCTTATAACAGGGATTTTTTGTATTACCCTGACAATAATAACACTTAATCCATATATAATAAATGTTCCAGCAATTCTATATAAAGTACTTCTTGGGTCAATTCCAAAATGCCTGATTGAAAAATCTTTAAGGTAATAATGGATAAGATATACCCCAAAGCTAGCTGCCGAGAGATTTCTTACAAACTTAACGGCTTTTTCATGCTTCTCTATGAAACTCCATTTTCCGTATTTAAAGAACACAAAGACTGCTGTTCCCATAAGCATCGCAGGTATATTCATATATCCTGCATAGGTTTTGTCAAAGCTTCCGGCTTTAAAGGATTTTTGTACTGTCAGGTAAAAATACATAAAGAAACCGAGCAGTCCAAGAATATATATAAAGATTCTGAAGCTCTTTTTAATATCAGTATTAGCAAGGTAATATCCTGTAAGTATCCACACCGTATAACCGCCGCAACACACCGTACTTAGCGAATAGTTCCACTGTATCTCTGCCTTTTTGCATATAAAAGGCATTAGAACATTTAATATAAGATACAAGAATATAAGATATGTGAATACTCCGTTTTTGCCAATCCGCTTATCTTCATCCACAAGAGAAAACAGTGGAATTGTCAGATATACCGAGAACAATGCCGGAAAAAACCAGTATATTCCCATTCCTTTACAATTAATAACGGCACTGATAAATTTTGCCGGTGTATTGATATCGGAAATTTTCATTCCTTTTGTATAAAATATTGACCAGCATATTCCTATGATACTCCAAATAATGAACGGAACAAGTGTTTTAAGTAATCTTTTCTTAAAAAATGTTCCTGTGCCATATCTTTTTCTGTAATTTATAAGTGTGGCACCCGTCAGCATAAAGAACACGGGTACCGCAAAGTAAAACAGAGCTTCAATAAACATACATGAAACCCAGTTTCTTGTCTTTGCAAATGTATGAACTGCTCCGTTTACATGCAGTGCAACCACAGCAAAGCATGCAAATATATTGAGTAGATCAAAGTATAAGATATAGTTTTTTTTACCTGTTTCCATAATAGCCATTACCTTCTGTTATTCACCTTTTAAATATTTTTCGGCTTGCCTGTCAAATTCAGATACATACATAAAAATCTCATCCTCAGCCATAAGTTTTATATGGATTTCTTATTTCCGCGTGTCATAAGCGCATAACATATTCCATAGCCTGCTGCTAACATTACAAATGCGGTAATAATTAATACTGCTACCGGAATTCCTGATTTTTTGGTATTTTCGGATGCTGCTTCATCAGTTTCTGTTGCAGATACACTTTCTGTTGTGCTTTCAGTTTCTTCCACCGTTTCTGTCTCAGCTTCCGTTACAGTTTCAACTCCTGATATAGATGGAAGTTTTCCTTTGTATTCCGGCATTACAACGACGTTAATGTTATATACCTTCTTTGAATCATCTTCAGCTACACCCGTGACTGTCATTTTATTTTCACCCTGTTTTAATGTTTCTACAAGGCCGTTAAGAACCTGTTTTCCTTTTTCATCCTGCAGTGTTCCTGTTGCGGAAATTGTCTTTGTCCCAAATGGTACATATATGACATAATCTGTTACCTCAGGTGAAAATTCCGGAGATAACTTTCCTTCACTGACAGTTATACCGCTAAGATTGGCATTATTGCTTTCCTTGTAATCAGGGTCCTGCTTTCTGTTGGCTGTTATAGTGTATGTCTTAACAGCACCATTTTGTGCAGTTACGTTGATTGTAATTGTATTAGCACCTACGTTAAGTGCAGTATTGCCTACCGATACTTTAGCGGTTGCGTCTGCCGGTGCTGCACTGATGTTAAGACTGCTTTCCGAAAACTCCACAGTTCCTATATCATAGGATGTCTGCGATGTATTAAAATTAATGTTATGTCCGGCTATCGACAATGAGCCAAGATTATTGTTGCCGGAGAGTGGTGCGGCTACTGCAACCGAATATTTAGCTGTTCCGATACTGCTTTCATTGTTACCATCCGATACAACAATATTGTTGAAAGAAATATTTATACCGGTTCCGGTTGCCACATTATTTACCTTAAATACTGCTTTTATTACGGTTGAGTTATTTCCAAGAGGATTAGACAGTGCATCATCATATACTACAACTCTGCTTCCGTTCTGTTCAAGCTTCCAGCCGCCTGTTCCTGCACTCATGCTTACGAGTGAAACAGAGCCATCATAGGCAAGGCTGCCTTCAAATCCGTAGCTTCCCGGTGATGATATATTGAGATTCAATGTAATTGTATCTCCGGCTCTTACTGTTCCAGGACCTGTAAGTGCCGCAGATGCCGCATTGACATCTGTTTTCTTAAATCCGCAAATCACACAGAGTGTGAATACAACTATAAAAGTAAGAATCTTATTTATTTTCTTCATTGGTAGTTATTCCCTTCCAAGTATTTTTGCTTTTACTTTGATAAAATCGGTAATATTGACTTTTCCGTCATTATTCATATCTGCTGCCTGTTTCTGTATGTTGGACAATGATGATCTTCCAAGTATACTCTGTTTAACCGCAATCAAATCAGTGATATTGGTTTTTCCATCACCGTTCGTATCCCCGGTGACGATGATATTATAAGACTTGACTACTTTATTATTGTTAATTACGCATAACTGCATTCCGGTTCCTACCGACACATTTCCAGACTGTTTTACATTGTTTTTCCTGATTTCACAATATTGCTTTTCATTGATACTCTGCAAAAGTGAATTAACATTTGTTCCGGATTTGATACTTCTGGCAATGTTTCCTGACTGGTCAATACTTACTTTAGATGAAGTTGCCTGAGCAGGTAGCTTCACCGCCGGTTTATTTATTGTGAAGTTAATTTTCCTGCTTCCGGTGTAATAGCCTTTTCCGGTTATGGTTACTGTTGCTGTTCCCGGATTAATATGATTACTGTATGAAACTGTATAATCCGTTCCGTTAGTAAGTGTAATTCCGTTATACTTCACGGTAACAGAAGGTGTTATTCCTTTTCCGGTATATGTCTGTGCTGCAATACTGCCTATTGTTGCACGGCTGAGAGGGGTTGTTACTCTTACTTTTGCACGATTTGTTGTTGTAGTTTCGGTATATCCGTTCTTAGAAACTGTGACATTGCAGTAATAGTATTTTTCTCCGTTTTTGCCTGTTGCAGGTGCATATTTTGCGGATGTGGCATTGGCTATTGGGGTTCCTGAAGCGGTCTTTGAAGATGCTTCGTACCACTGGTATTTGTATGTTGCTGCCGAATCTATATTAGTTACTTTTGCAGTCAATTCAACTCTGCTGCCGATTTCTATATTTTTGTCACCGATAGACGATAATATTGGCTTATCAGGTTTTACGATGACTTCAGGTTCCTTGCCTATTATCAATGCCGATGACTGGAACGCTGTCAATTCCCTTCCTGTACCCTGCAACGGATTTCTGGCATAAGCTGTTACCCTGACATAATATGTCTTGTTCTCATCATAATCCGGCATATTAAAAGTATTGGTATATGATTTATAATAGCCATCATTTACATCTTTTGATTCTGATATGTACACATGATACATTGTATCTATATATTTATCAGGAAATGTATAAGCATCCCACTTAATTGTATTGGTATCTTTATTATATGTAAGATTAGCAATTGGCTCACACCTTACATACATTGGGTTAAACGCTATTCCCTTTCCCTGTTTATAGACATTATCTTCTATTACATACGGAATTATCTGATATGTCACCTGAGTGTTTTCTGAAATTGATTCCACATCATCAATGTATGAATCTACGTCTTTGGCATCTATTGTAACTGTATCCTGATTTATTATTATACGTTTTACATAATATCCTGATGCATTTTTAACTTTGTCCCATGTAAGTTTAAATTTCTTGTATTCATCATTATTAATGTGTCCGTTTGTTGGATTATTAAGTTTTTTATTACCAACATAACGTGAGCTTTTTAAAGATTCTATGTCCTTGCTTCCATCATTAAATACCGTAATGATGGAATAATAGTATGCCTTGTTATACTTTGGCACATTATTATCTGTGTATTCATTTGTAACCGCGGATGCTATTTCAGAGTAATTTTCTCCATCTTCCGAGCGTAATACTTTATAGCCCTTTGCACCACTGATTTTTTCCCATTTAACAGAAATTCCTGTTCCTGTGGATTCAACATTAGTTATTCTCGTTCTTGGAATGTCTATTGATATTTTCTTTACCTGCGACGGAGAAATAGTATCCATGCCATGACTGTTGTTATAGGCTTTCACATAATAGTAATATGTCTTTCCAAAAGCAAGACCGGTATCGGTGAAGGTCACATCCGTTCCATTATATACAAGTGAATAGTCCGCGTCTCCCTCAGCTTTTCTGTAAAGTGCATACCCTGTTGCATCGCTTGTCTTTTTCCATGTAATAACTGCTTTATCAAGTCCCGACTGTTCAGTACCCGTTATTTCCGAAGCCTCTATATCTTTTTTAGCTGTAGTAAATGCTTTAATACAGAAGTCCGCATCCGGATATCTGTCATAACTGTTTTCATTAATATCCACCCATCTGTTGTAATAATACAGATAACTGTGTCCCGGTGTTGTGGAATTAACCACATCCCAATATATATGATCATTATCTGCGGTCTGATATTCACTTATTGAATAATTAATTCCTGAGGCATTATCAAAAGTAACTACAACGGAGAAAGTATCTCCGCGATGTAATGTAATGCTTTCAGGAAGCTCCGTTGTATAATATCCGGCATAAGTTGTTTTTCCTGTATAGGATGTAAGCAAGGTTCCGCTCTCCGGAGTTATGGTGCCTGCTTTAGTATCTACTTTGTAAATGTCAATCGTGTATGAAAGGTTAGAATTGCCAACAGCAAAAGCCACACTTCTAAGAATCTCGTCGGCGCTTCCGTTTACCTTGAATATATTGGCAAATTTCTTCTCGTTCTTATAAAGCGAAGCATTATTCTGGATAAAATGATTAAAAATCGTGCTTCCGTCATACTGGTAATTATAATCATAAGTATCTGCCGGAACGATTTCATATATAACCGCATTCATATTCTGGATACTTGATTCGTAGTATGACATCCAGAAATATCCGTTATTGCCGGTGTTGCTGCCCCAGCTGTTCTTAATTAACCATGCTCCGTTTCCCGGAGGGGTCTCATGACCATTCGCAGCAAACAGGGATTTATCAATATTATCATCCCAGCCTACAATGGTTACTTCATGTCCCGAACCTGTAGGTACGGAGTAGTATACATACTTATCTGAACGTTTCTGATTAGTGGTATATATTGTACTTACGGCACCGTTTTCAATAATTGCCTGCTTGACAAGGTCACGTTCCTTCATATTGATATACTTCTGGCCGGTTAAAATATATGACACATCTTCTGCCTTAAAGGTATATGTTGTTTTCTCCTGATCAAGCTGATACGGATATGATGCTTCAGGAACACTTTTCTGATTCATAACACCCGCCCACTTGCTAAGGGTCTTAAAAGCATACTGGTCATTGCCACCATTAGCAAAAGAATATGTCATGTTATAATTGGTTGACTTATCGCCCGTTGTACCGCCAAGTGGGTCTGTAAATGTGCTGTCATTGAATGTCATATATGCAAGTCCGAATTCTGACAAATCTATATCATCCGGGGATGACACATATCCGTGGGATAATGCGTAGGATTCCATTGCAGCACACGCACCGTATGCCCAACAGATTCCAAGGCTTCCCTGATCCTTGACACTTGTCACATAGCCTCTGTCCACAGATGAATATGATGACGGAATAGCCGTGCTCCTTGCTAATCCATAAAATATTGCCGAATTTGCTACATATCTGCTTATATTGCCTGAATTACCTACTAAAGGTGCTTCAAAGCTATGCAGTACTGCCCCCGAACTGCCACTCCTCGTATCCGCTTCAACAGTCTCTTTTTCATTATTAACACCATCTGCCGCTTTCGTTCCCATCGCGGTAAAATTAACCGATGTTGTTACAGTAACAGCGGAAATAAGGACAGCCAATAATCTGTTCATTCTTCCTGCCATAAATTATCCTCCATATTCTGTTTTCTCTTGTCCCGTCCCTTAAACTGATATTATTATACAATAATTCCAGCAGGATGTCACATACTTCTTAACCTTTTTATTAGCTCTTTTGCTGCAAGTGATTGCGGTTTTCTCCCATCATATAAAAGACATATCAGACGTTTTGGCAGCTTATCTTTTAATTTTATAACGGTTACATTCCCACCCATCATACTTTCCGGTACAAAACCTATTCCAAGTCCTGATTTTACCATTGGCATAACCTGGTCCGTAGTTGCTGCAATTACATTAGGTTTAATATCCATTCCTTTTTTTCTGAAAAGTTCCTCATAATACTCCCTTGTTGCCGTCCCTTTTGAAAGAAAAATAACAGGATATTTTTCCAGTTCCTTAAGGCTTATTTCTTTATTATCAGGTATTCCAAACATCTTATGTGCTACGGGATATTCCGTGAATTCACATAGATTTTCACAGGATAAAGAATCATTTTTGTTAATATTTATGGGTGTGGTTACAAGTGCCAGCTCCACCTCATCATTTTTAAGGCTTTTTATCGCAGACGGTGTTGACTCATTGGTTATCTGGACCATGACATTAGGAAAATCTCTCCTGTAGGCAACAAGCACCGGCAGAAGGACTTCGTGTAATGCTATCTCACTGACTCCGATTTTGACACTGCCGCTATCCATTCTCTTAGTCTGTTCCAGTTCATGTTCCGCCAAGGATATCTGTTCAAAAGCAATATTCACCCTTTTAAAAAGCATTTCACCCTCCCTTGTAAGCTTAATTCCCTTTCTCGAACGGTAAAACACCTGTACTCCAAGCTGTGATTCCAGATTATTCATAGCTCTTGTTATATTGGGCTGGCTGTTATCCAGAGCCTCTGCCGCCTTTGTAAAACTTCCGAACTTCACAACATAATAAAATATCCTATAATAGTCATAAGTAATATTCATAAATCTCCTATATATCATTTTGATATGTTAAATATTATTTTTATACCTTTTACATATAGATATGTGATTATTATAATCTATTTCTAGAAATAATCAATGGTTCAGTTTTAAGTAGAAGGAGAAAAATTATGAACAAAGATTTAACAGTGGGAAATCCCGAAAATGTGCTATGGAAATTCTGTATTCCGTTGTTCGGAAGCATTATTTTCCAACAGTTATACAACATAGCCGATTCATGGGTAGCCGGAAAATTCATCGGTGAAAATGCTCTTGCGGCTGTTGGTAACAGTTATGAAATCACTCTTATTTTTATTGCATTTGCATTCGGCTGTAACATAGGCTGTTCCGTAATTACGGCAAGGTTTTTCGGAAGCAAGGAATACGGCAATGTCAAAACATCTGTTTACACATCAATGGTAACAAGTGCAGCTATATGTCTTATACTTATGTTTATCGGAATATTTGCAGGTGGTGCTTTGCTTCATGCCATAGGTACACCTACCAAAATTTATGATGATTCCAAATTATATCTTGATATATATGTATATGGTCTTCCTTTTGTATTTTTCTATAACATAGCCACAGGTATTTTCTCTGCTCTCGGTGACAGCAAAACGCCTTTCTATTTTCTTGCTGCATCCTCGCTTTCAAACATCGGCGTAGATATCCTTTTTGTAAAGGTATTCAATATGGGTGTTGCAGGTGTTGCATGGGCAACTTTCCTTTGCCAGAGTATAAGCTGTATACTTTCGCTTGTTGTAGTTCTTCGTCGTCTTCACAAAATCGAAACCGATGAGAAACATTACATATTCAGTAAAAGCATTTTCGTACAGTTCATTATTATTGCAATTCCAAGTATTTTACAGCAGAGCTTCATATCAATCGGTAATATCGTTATCCAGAAAGTCATCAATGGATTTGGAACAGGCGTAATTGCCGGATATTCCGCAGGCGTCAAACTTAACAACCTTGTAATTACATCATTTACAACACTTGCAAACGGCGTCTCCAATTTTGCTTCCCAGAATATCGGTGCAGCAAAATTCGACCGTGTCAAAGCCGGTTTTAAGGCAGGTGTAAAATTAGTATGGTGCCTTTCACTTCCGCTTTGTCTATTATATGTCATCTTTCCGAAGGCTTTACTTACCTTCTTTATCGATAATCCATCCGCTGAGGCTATAAGTTCAGGTTCAATATATCTGAGAATCCTTGCCCCATTTTATTTTGTAGTATCGGCTAAACTTGTAGCCGATGGTATCCTCCGAGGTGCAGGTCTTATGAGGCAATTCATGATTGCAACATTTACAGACCTCATATTAAGAGTTGTTCTTGCTATAGTCTTATCAAAGACAGCTCTTTTAAGTACCGGAATCTGGTGTGCTTGGCCAATCGGATGGACGGTTGCCACTGTCATATCTATCTTCTTCTACAGGCAGGGCAAATGGAAAGAATGTTAAAAATTTCTATGGTGTTCTTTCCCTGATTACCAAAAAAGAGTTCCGTGCATATAAGCTTCGGAACTCTTTTTTATTTTTTTGCATTTTCTATATCCATCAAACACCCACCGCCAATTGATTTTTCAGGCCAATATATAATCTTTGATTGCTTATCAGATGAATTTATTGACAATAATTTACGTCTATCTTACAATTAGTACATCACACAAAATAAGGAAGACAATTACAATGGCTAAATTAAATTGTTTTGTTGCACAGTCAGGCGGTCCTACTGTTGCAATCAACTCCAGTCTTGCGGGAGTAATTAAGGGTGTCGCGGACTCGGAAATATATGACACAATCTACGGTTCGGTTAACGGTATTCTGGGTATTCTTGATAACAGGATCCTTAATCTTTCAGAAAAAGTTCCTGATGATAAAGAACTTTTGTGTCTTAAGCACACACCTGCCATGTATCTTGGTTCATGCCGTTACAAATTACCGGATTACCACAGGGATGACAGCGATTATAAGAGAATTTTTGAACAATTCAAGCGTTATAATATAGGAGCATTTTTCTACATCGGCGGCAATGATTCCATGGACACTGTGCTTAAGCTTTCGGAATATGCTTCTTTAATAGGCAGTGATGTAAAAATAATCGGTATACCAAAGACCGTTGACAATGACCTTATGGTAACAGACCACACACCGGGATTTGGTTCCGCTGCAAAATATGTTGCAACCTCCCTTCTTGAAATTGCACATGACACATTTATTTATGCGGTAAAAAGTGTAACCATAGTTGAAATAATGGGAAGGGATGCCGGATGGCTTACCGCCTCATCCGCACTTGCAAGAAATGGTTATAATACCGCACCTCACTTTATTTATCTGCCTGAGGTTCCTTTTGACAAAGACAAATTTATCGAAGATGCCAAAGAATTTCTTAAAACCAATAATAACCTTATTGTTGCAATTTCCGAAGGTATACGAGATAAAGCCGGCAACTATATAAGTGCCGGAGACTGTGTAGCCGACCATTTCGGTCACAAGATGTTAAGCGGTGCCGGACAGGCTCTTGCTGAAATCGTAAAAGAAGAAATCGGTGTTAAAGTCCGTTCTGTAGAAGTCAATGTATTACAGCGTTGTGCAGCCCACGAAGCTTCAAAGACAGACCTTGACGAAGCTTTTAATTCCGGTCATAAGGCTGTAGAGCTTGCCGAAGCAGGTGTTACCGCTTCAATGGTTACAATGACCCGTTCAAGCAACGCCCCTTATACCATTGAATACGGCTATGCCAGAATCGCAGGAATTGCCAATGAAGCCAAGTCCGTTCCTGTTGAATGGATTAATGAACGCGGTAATGACGTAACCGCTGAGATGATTGACTACTTAAAACCACTTATTGAAGGAGAAGTTACACTCACATATAGAGACGGAATTCCTGTATATATGGATGTAAGTCATCTTAAACCGGGAGTTCTACCTGTAGAAAAGAGATAAATTTACACAAAAAGGGCGTTACCACTATTTGAAGTGGTAATGCCCTTTTCTATATTCTATTTATTAAACAGGCTCTCTGCATAATACACCGATTGCATGGCGTCTTTTCCATAAAAATCTGCTCCAATCATATCTGCATATTCCTGAGTGAGAACTGCACCGCCAACCATTATCTTACAATCGGGACATTTTTCCCTTAAAAGTTTTATGGTTGCTTCCATATTGACTACAGTAGTAGTCATAAGTGCACTAAGTCCTACAAGTTTGGCATCGTTAGCTATTACAGCATCAACAACATCCTCAGGCGGAACGTCCTTTCCAAGGTCTATTACATTATAGCTGTAATTCTCAAGGATAACCTTCACGATATTTTTTCCGATGTCATGGATGTCACCCTTAACGGTTGCAATAACAACTGTTGCTTTCTTTTCTTCAGAGCTTCCGCTCTTTTTCATATATTCCTTAATTGCCTCAAAACCGGCTTTGGCAGCTTCAGCACTCATAAGTAACTGAGGAAGGAACATTGTTCCCTTTTCAAACCCTTTTCCCACAATATCAAGTGCAGGCACAAGATCTCCGTTAATTATATCCATTGGTGCTTTAGTTTTAAGGAGTTCAACGGTTTCTGTGTATGCATTTTCTTTAAGTCCCTTGACAATACAATCCGAGAGACTGAAATTTGCCGTTGTCTTAGGTTTTGTTTCTGCTGTTTCAGGTGCCACTGCGTATTTTTCAATATATTTTGTACACTGGCTGTCATTACCTGAAAGAACCATATATGTATCGTATGACTGCATCATCGCCTTTGCATTAGGATTAATTATACCTGCCGACAATCCTGCCTGAAGTGCCATGGTAAAAAATGTTGAAGTAATGAGTTCTCTTTGTGGCAGTCCAAAAGAAATATTTGATACGCCAAGAACCGTTCTTCCGCCTCTTGCTTTAATTTCACGGACAGTATCAAGGGTTATATTAGCCGATTCATTATCCGTACTCATTGTCATTGTGAGCGCATCTATAACTATATCTTTAGCTTTAATTCCGTAAGTTGCCGCAGTTGCATATATCTTTTCGGCAATTTTAATTCTGCCCTCTGCGGTATCAGGTATTCCATCCTCATCAAGGCAAAGTGCAACAACCGCACCGCCGTATTTTTTTACAAGAGGAAATACCTGTTCCATAACTTCCTTCTTGCCATTAACAGAATTAACCATCGGCTTGCCGTTGTAGATTCTCATAGCAGTTTCCATTGCATTCATATCAGTTGTATCAATCTGAAGAGGAAGATCAAGAATACTTTGCAATTCAAAAACAGTATCTTTCATCATTGCTGTCTCATCTATTTCCGGAAGTCCGACATTGACATCAAGAATGTGTGCTCCCGAATCAGCCTGTTTAGTTCCCTCTTCAAGGATATATGTCATATTGTGGTCACGTAATGCCTGTTTAAACTTGGATTTACCTGTAGGATTGATTCTTTCTCCGATAATCACGGGCACTTTTCCAATTTCTACCGCATGGGAATATGAAGACACAAGCGTAATATCTTTTTCCACAATAGGAATCGGCTTTAAATCCTTACATCTGTCGTATGTTGCCATGATGTGTTCAGGTGTTGTTCCACAGCATCCGCCGATAATCCATGCTCCGTCCTTTACAAGAAGCTCCATATAACCGGCAAATTCTTCAGGTCCTACATCATAAACCGTCCTGCCATTTTCAGATCGTGGAAGTCCGGCATTAGGATTGATAATAAGCGGTACAGAAGCGTATTCTGCCATTTCTTCAAAAATCGGTTTCATCTGTTCAGGTCCGAGTCCGCAGTTCATTCCTATAGCATCAACATTAAGTCCTTCAAGGAGTGCTACGACTGCTGCCGGAGTTGCTCCTGTAAGCATTTTATGGCTTTCATCAAAAATAACGGTCGCAAACACAGGAAGATCTGAATTTTCTTTTGCGGCAAGAACAGCCGCCTTAAGCTCATAGGTATCACTCATTGTTTCAATAAGGATGAGGTCCGCCCCCGCTTTGTCGCCTATTCGTACAATTTCCGCAAATACATCAACCGCATCAGCAAAATCAAGGGTTCCCATAGGTTTTAATAATTTGCCGCAGGAGCCTATATCAAGTGCCACATAAGCCTTTTTACCTGTTTCGGCAACAGCTTTCTTAGCATTGGCAATACCCGCTGTAATTATCTCTTCAAGATTATCAAACTTAAATCTGTTAGCGCCGAAAGTATTGGCATTAATAATATCCGCTCCGGCATTGATATATGCCTTATGAATATCTATCAAAATTTCCGGTCTGGTAAGGTTCCAGGTCTCAGGAAGCTCTCCCGGTTCAAGACCTCTTTCCTGTAAAAGGGAGCCTAGTCCGCCGTCAAAAAATAATATTCTTCTGCCTAATTCATCAAGGATGTTCATAAATATTCTTCTTTCTTATCTTCTATATTGGCATTCGGCATTACCACAGGCTTCACAGCCCTCCAAATGGCATTTTGTATCTATTTTACTAAGTCCCATAATGGCGGATACCGACTTTTCAGGAATCATTATTCCCCCTTCAGACAAAGTAATCCCTATTAATTTGGTGGCATTTATTGCATTAAGGAATTTTCCCTGATGACTTAATGCAAAATCTCCATATCCCGGACTGAATCTCGGTCTGACGTACAATCCCTCTTTTTTAACCTTTGCGGTTATGTCATTCTGACAGTCATTACAATAATCTTCGATTGCAGCTGCCGCCGCAGCCTGAATTACCGCAGCTTTGGCTATGTCAAGTTTAAGTGCTTTATTAAGAAGGCGGTCAACATCTGTTCCTAACGTTGCCGCAAAAAGAACGGCCTCACTACAGCCTCTTAAATTTTTTGCAAGATTATGGCTTTCAATGGTGAGGCCTGCTACAGATATCACGTCATCTTCTGATATAAAAACATCAAAGCGCCTGTAAACATTTTTTGGTTTGGCAGCCGCTTCAACTTCCTTTATGCAGTTATTAATTAATTCCATTACCTTGTCATCAGGAATATTCTGTCCGTATCCAAGGTAACGGATTACTTCTTTTCTGGTTATCATTTATTTAATAATCTCCGAAAGATTCTTCTGGATTCCCGCAGCTACTTCCGGCTTATTCATTGAATATACATGAATATGATTTATTCCATTGGCGATTAAATCAATAATCTGGTCTGTGGCATAAGCAATTCCCGCCTGCTGCATTGCCGCAGGATTAGTCCCGAAATGGTCCACAAGATTTCTGAATCTCTCAGGCATATTACTGCCTGAAAGTTTAAGTGCATTAGCAACCTGCGTAGCTCTTGTAATAGGCATTATTCCGGGTACCACAGGTACAACGATACCCTGTTCCCTTATCCTGTAAAGGAAATTATAGTAGATATTATTATCGAAAAACATCTGTGTTGTAAGGAATTCACAGCCTGCATCAATCTTTTTCTTAAGGTTACCGATATCTTCCTTCTTATTAGCGGCATCAACATGTCCCTCAGGGTAGCATGCTCCTCCTATGCAAAAACTATCGCCGGCGTATTCTTTTATTTCTGATATAAGCTCTGACGCATATCTGTAATGTGCAAAAGGATCTCCGTCATATTCTTTAGGTCTGTCGCCTCTTAATGCAAGAATGTTCTCAATTCCTTTAGTTTTCATGGCATCAAGAGATTTATGTATATCATCTTTATCCGCACCTGCACAGGTTAAATGTGCAATAGTGCATACATCATATCTTTTCTGGATATCACCGGCAATATCTAAGGTGCTCTTACTTGTGCTTCCTCCGGCTCCGTAGGTAACGCTCATATATGCAGGCTTCAATGCGGCAACATTCATTGCAGCATTATAAATTGATTCATAATTGGCTTCTGACTTGGGCGGAAAAACCTCAAACGAAACCGTTACTTTATCTGATTTGAGCAAATCAATAATCTTCATTGGTTCTATATCCTTTCAGGTAATGACGGATTATCTTTTTCTTCCAAGTATTCTGAGCAGATGGAGGAAAAGATTGGTTATATCAAGATAAATTGATATTGCACTGTCTACCGCATTGTCCACTGTCTTGATATATCTTTGTGCAACGTAATAATCGTATCCGATGTAGAGACTGAAAATTACTGCTCCAATCCATGAATAAATGTAAGAATCAATACCAAGGAATGTCATTACTATTCCGGATAAAACAAGCCCAATCAGTCCTGCGAACAATAAACCGCCGATTCTTGAGAAAAAGTTAGGATATATTATGCTTAAAGAAATCATACATCCTGTAATTATCGCGGTAAAAAGAAATGCAAGTCCTACTTCTTCCGCTCCTATTCCGCCGTAATATGAAACAACGGAAGCCACAACAAGCCCTACCGGCACAACTACCATATTATATCCGATAAAACTGACAACCGGACTCTTACTCTTATATGAAATTACCTGACCGCCAAATGCCAATGCAAAATATGCAATAAGGAAAATAAACGGATTAACGCTTGCAACAAAATCACCGCAAAAAGCACAAAGAACAACGTTCATTGCCACTCCCCATAACACTGTTGCTCCCAGTGTAAGGTTGTATATTCTGTCTGAAACAATTACATCACCACTGTGAAAAACCTGCATCTCGGCTTTTCTTTCACTTGCCATACTCATATCAATATCCTCCTGATTTTTTAAAAGATTATAACATAATTATTTTATCACTGCTATAGAAAATTCTTCCATTATACCGTCAAATATCTTATCGGATAAAAGATTACTCCTGCCGGCAAACTCTTCCAAGGTCACTCTGTCACCTTTTCCATGCAGAATAACAGTCACTTTGCCATCGCCTTCACCACAACAGTATATAATTATATTATTCTCATCATCTGTCCTGTATTCGGTTATTGTGCCCTGTGCTATATCTTTATATTCCTTACGGATTGCAATAAGCTTTCTGTACAGACTGTATGTATCTTCATCCTGATATTTGGAATCCCACAACATTCCACGTCTGTTGTCAGGGTCATTTCCCCCTCCGATTCCATATTCGTCTCCGTAATATATAAAAGGCATACCGGGTAAAAGCAGCGACATTGCCGCAGCAAAACATTGTTTTTTCCTATCATTACCACACATTGCAAGAAAACGCGGAGTATCATGTGTATCAATCAAATTCCACAACACATTGAATATCTGTGATGGAAACATTCCTCTTATATGTCCTATGTCTTCAACCGCTTCGCTTGCAGTTATACTGCTGTCCATAACATAATCTTTTACCAGACGCCAGAAGCTGTAATTCATTATGCTGTCCCATTCATCACCGTCAAGATAATCCCTGCCGTGCTGCCAGTCTTCTCCAACAATGAGGGCATCTTTTTTGACACTGCGGATTGCTTTTCTGAATTTTTTCATAAATGAATGGGAAATCTCATCTCCGACATCAAGTCTCCAGCCGTCTATGTCACATTCCTCAATCCAGTACTTGCCTACGTTGGTAAAATATTCTGCCGTTTCATCATTGGACATATTAAGTTTTGGCATTCCGCCATAATATGCAAACGTAAGATATCCCGGAATTTTAGTTCCAGAACCCATATTGATGGGATATTTTTCTATATAATACCAGTCATAATACCTGGAACTGCTGCCATTCTTCATTACATCCTGAAAAGCAAAAAAATCGGTGGCTGTATGATTAAAAACTCCGTCAAGTATAACCTTCATACCCATTTCGTGGCATTTTTCCACAAGCTCTTTCAGGTCTGCCTTAGTTCCCAGATCAGGAGATATCTCGTAATAATCTACAGTATTATATTTATGTGTTGACGGAGATTTAAAAATCGGTGTGAGATATAATATATCTATTCCAAGTTCCTTAAGATGGTCCAAAGTATTAATTATTCCTCTTAAATCACCTTTAAGGTCTGCTTTGTCTCCTATCGGTGCTTTATACCAGACATTCTCCGGTACATGCTTTGTTGTAGCATATCTTGCGGGAAAAATCTGATATACAACCTTACCTGCCGCCCAATCAGGGACATCAATTCTTTCTTCTTCCCTTAACTTGCATGTGCAGTTATACATTCTGTCAATATCTGTTATCTCATTTCCGGAAAAACATTCACTTCCGATGAATACTTTTTCTCCGTCATTTCCTGTTATTTCAAAATAATATCTTATACATCTTATGCTGTAATCAAAGTACACCGTTGTCTCATAATAATCGCAAAGCCTGTCTGTTGCGATTTTTTTCATCATATGTGCCTGCTTCGTATCTTTTACTTCAGGCTTCATATACTTATCCAATGTATGAAGTACAATTTCCGATACATCGCTTTTTTTAGTCTGTATTCTAAATAAAAAACCATTATTTCCAACTGATAAGCAACATCTTTTATCTGCTATATGTCTTATTGCTGAAAGTTCCATATCTTCTGCCACTCAAAATGTGATTAAACATACTCACATCGAGATAATGTAGACTCTCACGAGTGCTACTTACTACTTCATCGTGTATGCTTTGGATTGACCGAAATCATATCTACTCACAAGTTCTTGTACACTCCATAGTCGTAAATTCCCGAAATAGCCTTTGGTACATACTTACGTTTGCGTTTTGGTTAAGCAATTTCGTAAGTTATTGCATCTCTCAAATTAAGTGCAGCGTTGAAATCCCTATCTTCGATATAGCCACAATCACATTGAAAAATCCTGTCCGAAAGTTTTAAATCTTTCTTGATAGCTTTGCAGCAATGACAGGTCTTGGATGATGGATACCATCTGTCAACTATGCGAAGTTCAATACCGTTCTCATCGCATTTATTTTGAAGTTTTGTACGAAATTCATAAAACTTCTGCGATGCAACTGCCTTAGAGATGTGTTTATTCTTCATCATACCTTTTACATTCAAATCCTCAATCGTTATATAAGATGGTTTGGTTTTCACTATCTCAGCGATTGTCTTATTGATGTAATCTGTACGAATACTGTCTATCTTATGATGAAGTTTCTGTACCTTTAGCTTTTGTTTTTGTATATTTGTTCTTTGAGTGACTTCTCCTTTCTTTAAATTTTCATATTTTCGGGAAAGACTTCTCTGTTCCCGAATAAGTTTTTTCTCAATCTTTTTCAGTCGTACCGACTTATTGATATTCTTGTAAGTTTTACCACTGGAAGTAATGGCAAAATCCTTTAATCCAAGGTCGATGCCAATTCCACCATTGAAGGTATCGGCTATCTTGTTATCGGGAATTTCTACAAGAACAGAAACATAGTATCTGTCAGCTTTCTTTGAGACAGTACCACTTTTAATCACATATCCATCTTTGGTCGTGGGAATATATCCTTTTTCTTTAATACGAACCCAGCCAAGTGACGGAATGTTAATCCTATGCCTTTCGCAACGGCAATCCTTTGGATTATTCTTTACAAAATACATCTTTACATCAGATATACCTTTCTTTTTGAAATTCGGAAAAGCACTTTGATGATTGAAAAATCTTGTAAAAGCAGCCTGTCCATTATTGACTGACTGCGTTACTGCTTTTGAATAAGCTTCCTTAATCCACGAACACTCCGGATGCTCAGGAAGATATTCATTGTTAAGCCAGACTCTAAACTTATTACTGCTCATAAACTTTTCGCCTTTATCGTAAAGTCCTTTATTGTGAGCAAGATAAAAGTTGTAAATATATCTACAGGTTCCTATCGTTTTATGAATCCTGACCTTTTGTACTTCTGACGGATTTATTTCCGTTTTGAAGCTCTTTAGCAATTTCCTCATCTCTTTCTATCTTACGGAGTCAATACAACCTGCAGGAGAACACATGGAGTATTGAAACAATGTCCTGCACCAGTTCTTCTTGTGGCGATAATTATTCATTGTTCACAACCACAATAGTCGTATTAAACTTCATACAGAATTTTTCAAACCATTCATACCCAAACCGAATGAATCTATCTTTATGTGTTATGACTATGGTTTTGATTTTTTGTTCCATCACTTCATCTAACAATTCATTCCACTTTTTACGATTGTAATTAAGACCACTTCCATAATCTTCAATACACTGGTCTACAATAATGCCTTTAGCATTACAAAACTGTCGTAAAAAAGCAACTTGATTTTGTAAATCATCTTTTTGATTTCTCGTAGATACTCTGGCATAAATAACTACCTGACGTTGGTCATCTTTAGTATTTATTCCTTTGAATTGTAGATATTGGTCATAAGTGTAATAACGTCTATCAGTTGGAGTTCGGTTTGCCTTTAGAGTTCCTTCCCTATCCCAGCGTTGCAATGTTTTAACGGATACGCCTAACAGTTCGGCAAAATCTTTTGGCTTGTAATTTGTGATATTTCTCCTTAAAAACCATTCTTTAGGACAGCTTATTTCCCGCAAAGATATCTTTTTTCAAAAAATCTTTGATTAACTCCACATATCCAAGGCCCGTTTCTCTACCTATCATATATACCCTGTCTATCTCTTCGGTTCTGGTCTCCATACTTCCTATATTAAGAGCTTCCGGTGGTCTGATTACCAGCACTTTTCCTTCTTTTTCTCTGCTCTCAATGTAGCTGATTGTGTCATTATATCTGAAATGTCTGTCTCCCATTGATTTTACCATATTAGGATACTTGTGTAAAAAGATTTTTGCTATCGGCATAAATTTATTTTTTTGTTTTACATAATGCAGGGGCTGGGTCAGTATTACAACATTCCGGTCAAATCCCTGCTCTTCCATAAATTTAAGTGGTATTGAATCTCCTATTCCCCCATCTAACAGATTATGCCCATTAATATTCACCACTTTGGACACAAGGGGCATGGATGCAGATGCTCTGAGCCACTCAATATCTTCCCGCTCTCCGTCACTGCATTTATGATATACAGCTTTTCCCGTAACAACATCCGTTGCCACCGCATAAAATATCATTGGATTAGCCTTAAAGGCTTCCTTATCAAAAACGTCCAGTTTTTCCGGTATTTCATGGTAACAGAAATCCACATCATAGGCATTTCCCGTTTTTCTGAATGATTTCATACTTCCATATCTGTAATCTTTGCAATACTGCCTCGTATACCTATAGGCTCTCCCAATCTGTTCTGACTTATAATTACATCCAAGCACAGCTCCCGCCGATACACCAATTGCCCCATCAAAGGTTATCCCTGCCTCCTGCATCACATCTATAACTCCGCAGGTAAACATACCTCTCATTGCTCCGCCTTCCATTATCAATCCTGTCTTCATTGATTCTCACCATCCAATTTATTTTAGTCCTAGAAAGTCTAACAGTCCCTCACATCCTTCTACCACATCTTTATAGGTCTCGTCAAATCTGCCCGTATACCATGGGTCTGCAATGGACCTGCCCGGTTTTCCTGCAAAATCCATCAGGAGCCTAATTTTATTATCTTTGTCGGGTCCCGTTATCATTATTGTATTTCTTATATTATTACCATCGGCGCACAATAAATAATCATAATATCCGTAATCTTCTTTTGTTACCTGCCTTGCCCTTTTCCCGGTAAAATCGGTATATCCCGTCTTTCCTATCCCGTGCTTCAAAAGTTCCTTCTGTGCCGGCGGGTAAACCGGATTTCCTTTGCCGTTCCATATCTCTTCCGTGCTGGTGGCTGCTGACGCTATCTCCAGAATGTCTTTCAAACCCCGCTTCTCAGCCATGTCTTTTAATATATATTCTGCCATGGGGGAACGGCAGATGTTGCCGTGGCAGATGAATAGTACGCGTATACTCATAAAAACTCCTTTCAAAATGCGCTGTCCTGCTGCCATTTGCAGCGATTTGCGCGGTGTTAATTTTTCTTTATGTATCGGTTATTTCTGTACAGAAAATGCAAAACTTAGCAAAATATTGCAAGATGTGTACAGCAATCGTAGTAGAAACGGAGTAGAAAGCGGGTGGGGTTACTACTCAATTTTGACAAAAATCTCATATCCTTTTTCCAGTTCAATATCGGTTACTATCCCAACCTCACCATTGTCTACTTGATCTACATCCTTATCATTAAGCTGTATACTTACAATAGAAGTACAAATCCATTTTCCATCCTTTTTTGCATATATCATTTTTCCAACTTCCAATTTAACATTGTTAAGTGTCAATATACCTGCTTTAGGTTTCTTAAAATATTCCTCATAAATCCCCACTCTAATTAAATTCTTTGGAAGTAACGAAATAAGCCCCCATTTATCTAGTGATTCTCTTGTTTCTTTTTTCGTAAATATACCATTTTCTATCAACTTATATTGATTGTAAAGCTGCCATGTAGTAAGAAGACCTCTTTCATCATTTTTAGCATAATCTATTTGATTATCACTAAATGGAGGATTTTGTCTTAATGAAGGCCTTATATACCTTTGATGATTCACAATATAAATTGGCAATATTTCTTTGTCACGATGCTCTTTTTCTCTTCTTCGTCTATGTTTTGCTACCTGTGAACATTCTGCATCTGTAGATGTTCCCCCAATACCTTTAACTTCAATAATAAATAATTTATCATCTTCCAAAATCTGTATATCTTCTCTTAAAATATCTTCATTTTCATCAATTGATTCTACATTTGCAAAACCAAGCCACTTGAAGTATGTACATACAGCTTGAACTAACTTATCCCCTGTTTCTATCAACAAATCATTCAAAAATTTATACTTCTGGTCAATAGCATTTCTTCTCTCATTCAATGACTTAATTTTCGAATTATATTGTTCTTGAATTAAAGTCCGTTCTTTCTCAAGTTCAAGTATTTCTTTAGGTAAAAAATCTTGTTCTTTTATCCATTCAAACTCTTTTGATTCAGGGAAAAAATCTGGCAATATTTCTGGCAATACAGATGTTACTAACCTTTCAATCAATTCATCCTTCTTTTCACAAAACGGAAGCAACAGTTCATAGCCTGAATTTTCTGAATATCCTATATACGAAACTACCTCTCCATCTTGATTTTTTAACAATGGTACGAAATTAGGATCTGCAATTGATTTTTGAGAAGTTCTATCCCATTTTGTTGGTAACTCAAAAATTACATTATATCCTTTAACATATTTTGCTATTAAATTTGCAAGATTGCTATTGTCTGATATTATTTTCTTTCCGAATTTTGATGTTGCACTAGCTTGAATAGTTTCATATATGTTATGTACTTCTTCACTAGGATAGCTATATTGATTTTGTTTTAACACTTTTATAATATTATATTTTTCCGAATAACTACTTCCCGCAAAAATAATTTTCAGTACTTTTGTTTTTAACTTGTCTTTCATAATTCTCAAAACAAGAGGACTAGGTCTAAATTCTTTCTGAGGAAAACTCAACTCAAATAAATATGGTATACCATCCGGTTCATCATCCTCTAAACAGTGTCTTGTATCATTCTCATTTTGTAAATCAATTATGACCACACTATATTCATGCAAATTACTTATCATACTATATTCTAGGTCAACATATCTCTTATTCACATATTTTTCGTACTCAACAGTTTTAGCCACTCCCAGATCACCAGTTGCAACAATATAATTCTGACTCAACCTTTCTGTTATTTCTCTGTTATTAACTATATATATTTGTGGTTCTTTATACTTTTCCATTTATCTTTCATCTCCAATCATAAGAAAGTATTATTCACATTCGTTTGTCTCTTTATGTTTTAATCTAAGCAAATACAACATTGCATAAGCACGATTATACAAGTATTCGATAAACAGTGAATCATTTAACGCCTCTCTCTTTTCTTTTGCCGCATTCAAATAATCATTGTGTCTTACATCAAAATACTCATTAGACAATTTCATTAATTCTTCCAACTCTTTTTTTACAACAGCATAAACTTTGCCATCCATATTATCACTCACACTCAAAGCCAATGTTTTATACCGCTCATTTCTACTGTCTCCTTGAGTGGATATAAGATATTGCAGTGCATCAATAATAAAATCTAACGCACTTTTCTTTTCCATCATATCTTTGCTATTAATCATATCTTCCGAAAACTGTATTTTACGCTCAAACAACCTATAATCAATAATTTTATCAATAGGAAATGTTGTTTTATATCCTTGCTTTATTACAATTCCACTTTGTAATCTATATGGTAATTTAAATATTTTAAATCTATCATTTACTTCTATAGTGAATTTGTAATGACATTCTCCGGAGTTAATAATCCAATACTTATATGCAATCTCTATAAATGCCTTTATATCATTAAAATCACCTGTATTATTTTTCAACGAATCTGGATAAACTGTACCTCTATGCAAGGTAAATTCATGGTCATAATCCAAATCTAAAAGCCATATTCCTCCATCCCAATTATCCCATCGCAAATATTTACCATCCAACAGTTCCAAACCAGGTAATTCTGTTTCAAACCAATGAATAAACGAATTCCAAAATCTTTTCTCATTTACATTTTCTTCGATGCTTTTACCTTTATATTCGATTCCGCTGTCAGCCAAATACTTTATCAGCATTGCTCTCGTAGTGTTTGCATCTCTTATTTCTGTTCCTGTCCTTATCAATAAACTTCCTTGTAAATTTGGTATTCTCAACTTCTTTATCCTTCAGCGATACTCGTTTTAGTTTTATTGCTAATCCGCATAATTTGGAAATAAATTCTGTATATGCATTCACAGCATCCGGCTCAGACGCAAGTGGAAACCAGGGAAATGAAACCTGATTCTGGGTAATAACAACCTCCAACTGCTCTGCTCGGAATGCATGTTTAAAAAGCGTTTGTTTTCCCTCTATCAACTTCTGCAAATTTTCCAGCTTATCATCTGTAAACATGTTTCTTGGAACTGATATGCTTAATACATCTGCTTCCACAGTTTCATCCTCTGGCAGCTCTGATTGTTGTATGGGCTCACCTTTGTAAAACCGTTCTAAAATCAAGTCCAATTTACTTTCTGACAAATCCCCGGATGCATGAAACACTCCGTTCTTATCCAGAATGCAACTTCCAATCAGATAATCAAACTTGGGTGTTCTGGTATACTTCACCGGCATTCCAAGCAATTCACCTATGGCATAAGCCAGCTTCTTTCGTTCCTCACCTTTAACTTTAAAATCAATCTCTGAAATCATTGCACATACCACCTTTCTTTTTGGTATGTACATATATCACTCTAAATGAATAATAAAGCAAGTCAATTCTGAAATACTTTTACACAAAACACCATATTATTTGCGCACAAATATCTCCCCATATCCTTTAAAATCAAGTCTCTCCGGCAAATACTAGACAAAAAAGCAATACCCCCTTTGCAATTTCGCGAAAATACGCGTGAGAGGGGGCATCGGTCTTCCGCATTTAAAACATCAGAGATTTATACCGCCCTCTATCATATATCTTGTTTACACTTATATTATTACTATGCGATTATCTACAAACACTTTTTTCAACTCTTTAAAGTATTCTATTTCCGTCATTTTTCTTTCATTAAAATTAGTCTTGATTACTTGACATTTAGCAATGATGGAATCCTGAATTGGTTTAGGCGGTTGAGGAATCTTAACTTTCTTTACATACGGCACAGTCAGCTGTGGTATTACACTACCGGTATTTCCTATATTAAATGCCTTCAAAAAGAAATCCAGATATTCAGGGTAGATTAGGTTCTCATTACATACCATAACAATTAATCTTACAATAGGAGTAAATGGCGTTTCTCTCAAAAAAGAATAACCTACAGTTCCCCTTGCTGATAATGTAACGCATTTTTCGGTAACGCGAGCAGTCTTTGTATAGCCCAATATTCCTTCATTATTTGTTCCATTTCCAATAACAGGTACACAATAATCTGAATTTTCGTCTTCTACAAAATCATTTGGCTTGTCGCCTCCTGCAAATACTTTTTTGCATAGTTTATTAATACTTTTTATCTCATAATCACTTTTGAAATGTACTAATTTATTTTTGTTCCCTATCGTAATACTTGCATCAAAAACAGGTTTTTCAAAATTCAACATATCCACTAAGGAGACTAATGAAACATTTGTATTTCTTCCACTTTCATCCAAATAGATACTAGGAATTTCAAATTCTTCATTTTCAAATTTTTTCCTAATCAAAAAACATAATTTTTCTGGATCTTCTCTATCTTGAGGATTATATAATGGAGTTTGAATATAATTTATAGAATTAATATTTGCAATAGCAGCTTGATCCTCTTCATCTAATTCCTCATCAATGCTCTCACTGATTTGTGACAAATAATGAATACCTTCCTTTGTTTTTCTCTTTTTCCATTCATACCCTAAGAATGATGTTATCGAAGCCTTATTGCTTTTTCCATCAACTTTCTTTTCTGGCGATTTTATTACTAATACCTCTGTATTATGTGTATATAACCAATACCTAAATTTTTCTAATTCATAAGGCATTACATATTGTTCAAATGATATTCCTGGTACATATTCTTCTGGCTCAACCCATGGATGTTCTTTTCTATATTTTTCTGAACGATTACTCCATTTTACTTTTTCCTTATTAATTCTCTCATTATAAATATTTTTTTCAGATTCTGTTTTTTTATCGTATTCCTCTCGATATTCTTCAAAACACTCAAATGACAATATGTCTGCTCCATTCAATAGTGCACCATTATATAGACTTTCAAATTCTACTATGCTATATCCCATATACTCACAAAACGATTCTCGTAATTCCTTTGACTTCTCGAATTCTTCATCTATTTTTTCAAGTTTCTCATTTTTACTATATTGAGATATTATGTCGTCATAATACTCCGATATACAAAAATTAGTTCCCGATTTATCCAAAAATTCTTTTCGTCTTGCGAACAAAATAACTGCCTTTGTCCCAGTTGTTCCAAATGTAATCTTATTCATTGATACTATTGAAATTATTTCAAACTCTCTTAGAAGAATTTTTCGTGTCTCATAATCCACTCCACCATTATCTAAAATTCCTGCCGGCAAAATAATACCAAGAATACCATCTTTATCTAATAATTGCGAAGCCCTTTCTAAAAAGAAGCATTCTATCGAATCATTAGTAAGCATATTTTTTTCATCAATTCCATTAAACAAATGATAATTATTCCGTTCATCAGGTAGCAATGTATCTAAAAAGCCCTTTACACTAAAAGGAGGATTTGCAATTATACAATCATACTCGTGATTATAAATACCATATTTACTCAAATCAGATAATGCATCTGCATAAACAACTTTTATATTCTGTCCATACATAAAACTTGCTATTTTTGTCAATTTGCTCAATCTATTATCTTTATCAATCCCTGTGAGTTCATATGTTTCACCCTCATTATATCTTGCATATTCTGTTAAAAAGTGTCCTGCACCACAAGCAAAATCTATCACTCTCGCAGTTTCACGTTTCGGCAAACTGCGTACAATAAAATTTGTTACTGGAGTTGGTGTAAAAAATTGTCCTTCACTCTGATGCACTCCTGCCCCCAAAAACAATTCATAAAAGTCACCTAAAAACTGATTATCTTCACTTTTCGTAACATAAATATCTTGGAGCATAATTACCACTTGAAGTAAAATATTAAAATTATTATAAAACAACTTTTCGTTATATACGTCAACAAACGCAAAATCATTATTAGTAAAATATTTAAGTTTTCTAAACAAACTGTCTATTTTTTCTTTTGCCTTACCTTTGAGGCGCAACTCAAAAGCTTCATCGATTTCTTTTTGTTCTACGTAAGCAACTTCATCTTTTAGAAACTCTTTCATTCCTTCTGAATAGAGTTTTTGAAGTCTATCAATCAGTTCAAAAGGACTATCATACTGTTTACCTTTCCAATAAAATTCTAATTCATCTTTAATTCCTTGTTCTAATTGCATTTCATCTACTACTTTACACAAAAAAAGATTAGATAGTATATTGAATGCATTTTCTCTATTACTTACCGTAAACATTCTTAAAATAGATGCATATTTATGAAATTTTTTACTAATATCAACCGAAGAAATAGGCTCCAAATCTTCAAAAGTGTACTTACTTTTTCCGATAATGTATGCTGTAGAATCTTCGAACAATCCTTTGGTTGCAAAATCTGAAGAATAGGTTTGTTTCCAAGCTTCCCATTTTTGTTTTGCTGTATCAGCTTCTTTAAATCCTTTTATGCTTTTATTCCCTATTGTTTTACATTGTTTCAAGTATTCATCATTATCTTGAACATTAATCAAATAGTATTCTGGTAAAACCTTTTCATCAACATAGTCAGCCGTATATAAGCATAAATATTTCGAATCTGGCCTTTGTTGAAAGTATGAAAACAACTGATTCTTTGCACTTCGCAACATATTTGACCATTCCTTTTCAAATTCATTCTTTTTTTCTTCTTGAGCAGTTTTACACTCAATTATTACTAGTGCGTATCCATCGTTATCTTTAATTAATATATCCGCCTTACCACCTTTTGCCTCTCTTCCCAAAGGCCATTTAGGCTCTAATTCGATATCCTGTGCCCTATACCCCTGCTTTAACAATCTATAAACACATATAAGAACAACAAAATTTTCTGGATGAGAAAAATTAGTTGTTGTATGATCATTAATAATTATTCCATCCGCCTTTTCACCTGCATCAATTCTATCTCTTGATACAGAATTCTCAGGATAATGTATCTCTTTCTTCTGAAAATCAACTTCTATTTTTTCACCATTATCAAACATATATATATACTTATTTCCATTATTGCTAAAACCTTCCATTTCAAGAACATTTTTCAAACATGCTAATGTAATCATCTATTTATCTCCAATCTTTTTCATTATGTTCATTTAGAACTCTTGTTGCCTCTTTATGTGCCGTTCTTCTAATAAATTCACTATATGACGCATATGATTCAATTCTTGCTGCCAATTTTAATTTTTCTAATTCTTCTTCACTTACTCTAATACTCATAGAAATTGTCTTATTCGTTCGCATATCATCCTCTATAAATAGTATCATTCGTGTGCAACATTTACAATACATTTCTGCACGCAAGAAATAAAAAAGATACAATCCAGATAATCCCCCACTGACGATTGTATCTTTTACCATTGATATTCCATCCCCCCTAGTCTAAACAGCAATATTTGCAATGATTTCCGTCATATTATGCCATACTCTGCACAAGTTGCAACAGTATAATTTATAGTAAAACCAGAATGCCGTGTCAACATAAAATCAGCAGGCACTTTTGCACCTGCTTCAACACATTTTTGCTACACAATTTTCTATTTTTCTCCCTACTCATCCGTATAAAAACCGTAGTCCCCAACCTATCACTCCATCACGCTTTTCCCCACTTTATCGCACTTCATCGCCATTTATAGCTGTACTCAAAGCCCTGCCGTGGCAGATGAAAAGTACCTTTATCATAGTTTTATTTCTCCTTAATTTGCCTCGGGATGAACTGTTTTGCAAGGGTTTCCGAGATTTTCAGTTTTCGCTCTCAAAATGCAGAATGTTACAAAACAGTGCAAAAAAAAGCAAGTTGTTACCACCGCTTAGTAGTAAAAGAGAAATGTTTACTACTAAGAGATATTTTGATTTATCTCTTCTAGTTCATGAAGCATAGCACTAATTTGTTCTTTTAGTTTTCCCCATTCATCCGGTTCAACAATAACTTGTTGTAGGCCAAGATCTAATATGCTCAAATCAACACTTATTCTCTTTTCCTTTTGTGTAACATAGTTTGTCTTGTAATATGCTTGATGAAAATCAACCAGCGTTATAGATGGATATTTATTACTTTCTATTATTTCTCCATCTCTTTCTTCCAAAAACATCCATGTAATACCATCAGTAAAAATAACATATTTACATGAGCTAATTTCTGCAAGAAGCTCACTTTTGTTATCAACTACAAAATTTGATAATTTCCGGTAGACTGTTTCATCCTTTATAAATACTGGGTTCTTTGTTTCAACCATTAATAAGGGTTTAATAGGATTTGAAAAACTATAACTTTTAGTAACAAATATATAATCAGGAACAACATACTCATCATCACCTTTAGGTGCACAAATAGTGTGCATTCTTTTCTTACTTTCGGTTTGATTTTCTGTTCTAGGACCACAACTTCTATCATCATAAATAGGTACAATTTTCAATTTTTCAGAACAACACATTTGAAAAAACGGAATAAAAACCTCGGAAAGATAATGTTCATGATTACAGTCTCTATGAATCTCTGTTAATCTTGTTATGAAATCCAGATAAGATATCTTTTCTGCGTTTGAAACTATCTCATAATTAGCATCTTTATTCATTATCGTAATCCTTTCATTGTCATCCTTTTGTAATCGTCAAAGTTGCAGTAATGCTCCATTCAAAAAAGGTAAACAACATCATCTGCTTCCTGCCTTCATAAACACAAAGAGCAATTATTTATTTTCTTTTGCAGCATTAAATAAAGTTTTTCGCATTCCTTCTCGCCATTCCTCATTAGCTATACACATTCCCATATAGCAATGTTCGTTAAACATACAGACCTCGCAGACTAATTGATCTACAAACTGCATGAGCATATCGTCATCTCTCGGCAATTCATAAGATTCAATCTTTTTAACATCACAAGGTTTTCTTATTCCAAATGATATCTGTCTCCCATTACCAGTCTTTAGATAACGATAAATCTCTCCTCCAAAGGATAAGCAGTCACCCTCCTTATAATCAACAAAAGGCTCAATAGACATCCAGACGTGGTCTTCTTTTCCTTCATAACAATCTCCATCCATAAGTCCGCCTGATATATAGATGCGATTGAAAACGACCTTGCCCTTCTTTTTATCAAATCTGCTAATCTGACCTTTGAAATCACACCAAGCTTTACTATAGTAGCAATACTCAAAACAATGCCTTCTAGAGTTCCTAGAATTAAACAGAGCTTGCAAATACTCCTCGTAGGATAAGTTCTCACCATTATACACATCCTTCATTGCATCATCGGACATATCTATAATGCCGAACTCCGTTTGCAAATGATAATCGCTGTGGCTATACTCCTCCACAAGCTCTTTCCATCGTTCTTCATCCGATGGTTGATGAATAGGTTCAGTAGATTTTCCTTCTACCTCTTCCCACATTGCATTAATGCCTTCTTCGTAATGATTCATATCATCTACCTCCTTAAAAAGTGCTACCTTTGGTAGCCTGACATTTTAATCTCGGTAACCGATTGGCATACACTATAATTATATCAGAAAGTACGAATTTTTTCCACAAAAATAACGCCCCAGAACTTAATCCGGAGCGTTACCAATCTTTATCCTTATACACCTTTGAACATTTTCTGCGACATCGGTTTCTCTTTCTTCTGCTCAACCTCCGCCTGTGCCTTCCTGAACTCTTCCATCCGCTTCAATTCTTCCTCAGCATCATCGAATCCGATATGCGTGTACACATTCATTGTAACCGATATATCCGAAT
>ERZ779992.317-NODE-317-length-36998-cov-2.971172_pt1 | contig 36998 bp, 30 predicted proteins | sample MGYA00511934_ERZ779992 | MGnify/ENA primary metagenome ERZ779992 (study PRJEB29588, sample SAMEA2163248) | human gut metagenome | biome: human gut; feature: human-associated habitat; material: faeces | place: Denmark | collected 2008/2010 ...
ATCGAACCAGAGACACGAGGATTTTCAGTCCTCTGCTCTACCAACTGAGCTAACTAGGCATTGCAGTGGATTTCTTAATTGAAAATCTCACGCGGAACATTTAGTATTATATCCGAGTGAGATCTTCTTGTCAAGAAAAAAATCATTATTTTTGATTTTTTTGAATATCCTGTGTGTAGCAGCGCAGAATTTCTCCAACGCTCCATGCCTGGGCATAGCAACCACGGCAGGTATGCGGGGCATCACCGTCAAAAATTTCGGAAATAGAACCAATGCAGCCCTCTTCCAAAAGGTGGGTCTGTACCGGTGCAAGATATGCCATTGCCTGTTTTTTTGCTTCCGGAGAGTGGTGGTGGACTTTCATGTAAGCGGTCAGAAAGCCACCCATCAGAAATCCCCATGCGGTTCCCTGATGGTAAGCGGCATCTCTTTTCGGAAGAGAGCCACAGTAGATCCCGTGATAGTCTTTGTGTTCCGGAGAGAGGGAGCGTATGCCGGGGCCGGCAAGCAGCTTTTCCTCTACGGTATTTACCACCTGCAGAGCCTGTTCTGCCGTGAGCATGGTATGTGGAAGGCTGACGGCATAGATCTGGTTGGGGCGGATGCTTGCATCTTTGCCGTTTTCTTCAATAACGTCATAGAGACATCCGTCTTTTTCGTTCCAGAATTCTTTTCGGAAGGAAGCAGATACACGAGTGGCAAGCTTGCGGTAAACGGAGGAATCTTCTTTGAAATGTTCTGCCAGTTCCGCAGTCACGCACAGCGCATTGTACCACAGTGCATTGATTTCTACCGGTTTTCCGTGACGCGGGGTAGCTACCCAGTCACCGACACGGACATCCATCCAGGTTACCTGGTCCAATCCGCTTCCGGCATGGATGAGGGCGTCATCATCCATATAGATGGAAAAATCCGTGCCGTGTGCATAGGCATGAATAATTTCACGCAGAACGGGGTAAATACGCCGCTGTATATAGTCATAATCCGATGGTTGTCCGGTAACCTTCAAATATGCGTCCACGGCATAAAAATACCACAGAGAGGCATCTGCAGTGTTATAGAGAGGGTCCTGCCCGTCATCCGGAAACATATTCGGGACCATGCCGTGATGGACATACTGCGCAAAGGTCGAAAGAATTTCCCGGGCATCCGAAAACCGCCGGGTGGCCAGTGTCAGCCCGGAAAAAGCGATCATGGTATCTCTGCCCCAGTCGGTAAACCACGGAAGACCTGCAAGGATTGTCATAAGTCCGGTGGAATCGCGCCGGGCAAGAAACTGGTCTGCTGCCACGACAAGTGTATTGGCAAAAGCATCATCGTCATATCCCGCCTGTTGTTTTAAGGAATCATAATATTTCTGTACGTGTGCGATTTCGATTGCTGCGGTATCTGCCTGCGGGCGGGAAAGCACAGGGGTGTCCTGTACCGGGTGGACGGTGCAAAGCAGGGAAATCTCTGTACTGCTGTGTGCCGGAAGTGTAAAACGCAGATCATATGGGCAAAAATGTGTATCCAGTCCCGCCGTTTCGTTGTCTACTTCCGTCTGGTACTGCATATCCACGTCGTATTGGTTTTCACGTGGAAAAAGTCTGCCGGCACTGCAGGAAAGCTCGATGCAGAGTCTGGGTGCAGCAGCCGGGATCAGAGTAAAACCGCCCACTGTGTTTGGCTCACAGGTAAACTGCAGGTCAGAAACGGCAGACGATGCACTGTGCTCCCGGAAATTCATAAGCGGGGAGATGGAAAGTCCGGCTTCCTCTCCCTGGTTTGTAATCATATAGGAGATCGCAACTGTGTTTGATTCCCGCAGCAGTGCCAGATGTTTGTCCATCCGGATATCGCCGGCGGCATAGGAAAAGCAGACAGTTCCGTCACAGGAGAAATCCGTTAAAAAACGCTGTCCTTGCGTGCGGATGGGAGAATGTCCTTTCCCGGCATGCTGGGAAGTTTCCAGATTGTAAACATGGGTTCCCTGTGTCAGTTTTTCATTGGTTTTGGAAAATACCAGATAGCGCTCGACCGGTGGATGCAGACTGGCAATCAGATATCCCTGATGTGTCCGGTTGCAGGCACCGATAATGGAGCCTCCCGCGTATCCGCCGATTCCATTGGTCATGGTCCATTCACGGCGGATGTTTTTTTCAAAATCTGCAAGTTTTTCTGTTGGAATATGTATCATATGCACCTCCGAAAATAAACGAAAAATAATATCTCTTATTGTAAGGGCTGGGGAACAAAAAATCTACTGTATTTATGAAAAAATTATTCTCTAGTGGAAAAAAAGTGTGGGATGGAGTATAATTAACATTACTACAAATGAAGGAGAGATAGAAGATTGGAAGTATATGTATTAGTACCGGTCCGGAAGACCGTGGTTGCAAAAGTAGTGGGGACATTGATGCTTGTACTTGCAGTAGTGAGTCTGCTTGCAGCATGTCTGACCAGTGGCATTACATTACCGGTTGCACTGGTATGCGGAATTGTCTGGTTTGTTCTGATGGGAAACTCCAAGGAGTTTGAGTATTCTTATTTTGACGGGGAAGTCCGCTTCGCAAAAGTTTTAAACAAGAACCGCAGAAAGTCACTGGGAAGTTATACGATGGATGATGTAATTCAGATTGCGCCGGCTGGAGATCGCAGTGTATCACAATACGAGAGAGAGGGTGTCAAGGTGATTGATTATACCTCTCATGACAAAGATACTGCATATTATGATATGGTTCTGAAAAAGGAAGGCGAGACACTGCTGATCAAATTTGAACCGGATGATAAATATCTGGAAGCAGTGGAGTTTAAATACAGACAAAAAGTAATTCGCAGAAGTACACAGGCGTAAGAAAAAGGGGTGCCGAAATCCGGCATCCCTTTCCTGTGAGTGGATAGTTCTTATTTCGTTTTGTCAGAAGGGGTATCGAGATAGTGCATGCGTGAATCCGGTGAAATGGCAGGGGCAACGGATCTGCCCTGTGTGTTCATCAGTTTCAGACAATTCGGACACAGGGTACCGAAAGAAACCGGAGCACCACAGCGCTGGCAGTGCATGCCGGAGATAGTGGAAGCGGTGTTGACCTCATGATATTCGATCCGGCCTTCCCGAATCCACTCTTTGATCTGCCGGAGAGGAATATGGAAATGTTCTGCAACTTCATATTCATTTACAGTGTTGGCGCGGATATAATCCCGCACATTCCGGAAAAGCTGTGCTTCCTGACAAGTGGGACATAGCGTTCCTTCATAATGTTTTGGAAGCGTGCGTCCGCAAAATTCACAGTATTTATATTTATCGGAAATATTTTTTTCAGTCAGCATAGTTGTCACTCTCCATTGCTATTTACTAGTTACTATTATAACAACTGAACCATGTTTTTTCAATTAAGAAAGGATAACAGATCTGTGGAATATCAATTACAAAGAGAAAACCCAATTGCGGTATTTGACTCCGGAGTGGGAGGAATCAGTGTCCTGCGGGAACTGATCCGGATTATGCCGGAGGAAGATTTTATTTATTTCGGTGATTCTAAAAATGCACCATACGGAACAAAAGAAAAAGAAAAAGTGCGGGACCTGACGATCGGATGTGCACGAAAGCTGTTTGACCAGGGGGCAAAAGGTCTTGTGGTTGCCTGCAATACAGCCACCAGTGCTGCTGTCCGGAAACTGCGCGAGATGTATCCGTATATTCCGATTGTCGGGATTGAACCGGCACTGAAACCGGCGGCACTTTGCATGGAACATCCCAAAGTCCTTGTGATGGCAACCCCGATGACAATTCATGAAGAAAAGTTTCATGTGCTGATGGAGCGCTACAAAGAGAAAGCACAAATTCTTCCGTTGCCGTGTCCGGGGCTGATGGATTTTATTGAGCGGGGAGATCTCGACGGAGAGGATCTTTATAAATATCTGGAAGATCTGCTTTATTCTTACCGGGAAAACCAGGTGGATGCAGCGGTACTCGGCTGCACACATTATCCGTTTGCCAGAAAACAGATTCAGCAGGTGTTGGGGGAGAATGTGAAAATTTTTGACGGAGGCGAGGGAACCGCACGCGAGATGAAAAGAAGACTGCAGGAGAAAGATCTGCTTTGCGGCCGGCAGAAACGTGGACAGGTGGTATTTGAAAACAGTCTGACCGATGACAGCAAGATCGAATTATGTAAGAAATTGTTAAATATATAAAATGTCTCTAAAATTTTTGGAATATGATTTTAGAATTTGTTTTTGAAGTGGACATAATATGGACACATTTTTTGCATATACTAGACAATGTAAACGGAAATCATTCCTTTACATTATTCCCTTTTTATTTAATAAACATTTTCATAACTAAACTCCTCGAAGAGAAGCCGATCCGGGAACGGAGAGGCTTCTCTTCATTTTGTGACAAAATGCTGCCTGTGAAATAAAATACACCGTGTGGATGCAGGCTTTCTTTATATGGAGAAAATATACAAAAATAAGTGAAATGGAGATTGGAACTTTGTTAATTATTTGACGAATTAGCGGTTACTTTTTTGGGGGCTGAGGTGTAAAATATACAGAGATTATAAGGAGGTACAAGAAAATGGGTAACATACCGCTTTGGCTGTGCATACCGTTTGCCGGCCTTTTATTATGTATCGCAATTTTCCCGCTGGTAAAAGGAGAATGGTGGGACAAAAATAAAGGCTGGGCGGTACTCATCTGGTCACTTTTATTTATTATTCCGTTTGCAGTAAAATACGGCGCAGGCGAGACTGCAGAAACAGTTCTGGAATGTATAGTGAATGATTATCTTTCCTTTATTGTATTGCTGTTTGGTCTGTTTTGTGTTTCCGGAAATATTAATCTGGAAGGAGATTTTGTCGGATCACCGCGTATGAATACCGGACTTCTGGCGATCGGAACACTGCTTTCAAGCTGTATCGGTACAACCGGTGCGAGTATGCTTCTCGTGCGTCCGATGATTCAGATGAATTCCTGGAGAAGAAATAAGAGTCATATTATGGTCTTCTTCATTTTCCTGATTTCCAATATGGGTGGATGTCTGACACCAATCGGTGATCCGCCACTTCTGATGGGATTTATGAGAGGTGTACCGTTTACCTGGAGTTTACGTCTGTTCCCGGTACTGGTATTTAATATGGTAATTCTCCTGACCGTATTTTATTTTATCGACCGTCGTGCATACCGCAGAGACATTGCACTTGGCATGCGTCCGGATATTTCCAGACCAACGACTACTTTTAAAGTCAATGGTCTGCACAACATTATTTTTATGGTTATGATTGTGGCAGGTGTTGTATTAAGCGGCGTTCTTCCGGGAATGAAAGCATTCCAGAATGCAGACGGAAGCGTTATCAGTATTCCGATTTTCCGGAGCGTAAGACTGGCAGTGCCGACACTGATCGAGATTATTATTATTCTGGTTGCAGCGTTTCTGTCATTTAAGACAACGAAATCCGATGTGCGCACAAAGAACCACTTTACCTGGGGTGCCATTGAGGAAGTTGCAGTACTGTTTATCGGAATTTTTATTACCATGCAGCCGGCACTCATGATCTTAAAGAGCAAAGGTGCGGAACTGGGACTGACAAAACCTTTAGAGATGTTCTGGGCGACCGGTGCACTTTCCAGTTTCCTGGACAATACACCAACCTATCTGGTATTCCTTACAACGGCAGGAACACTGGGCGCAACCAGTGGTATTGCTACAACCGTGGGAACCGTTGCGGTCAAGATGCTTATGGCAATCTCCTGTGGTGCGGTATTTATGGGAGCCAACACATACATCGGAAATGCACCGAACTTTATGGTGAAATCCATTTCGGATGAAAACGGTATCAAGATGCCGTCATTCTTTGGCTATATGTTATGTTCCCTGAAGTTTCTGATTCCGGTATTTATCATTGATACACTGGTATTCTTTTTATAGGAGGTAGAAGGCTATGGACAACAAAGAACAATGCAGAAAGCTGGCGAACCGCATCTATGAACTGGATGAAAAGGTGTACAAGACTTCCGGTTCTGGACTCGGAAAGACATTTACCGGAGAAAAAGCGCGTGTGCTGGATGACCTGACCATGCTTATTGTTTCCAATCCACAGGGGCATTTGCTTCGAAGTGAACTGGCTCTGATCGGAAACATGGCGAGAAGTATCCGGAATAAAGAAGCACGCCATGACCTTTTGGTTGAATATAATGATATTCTGGAAGAAATAGCAAATCTGCCGATGAGCTTTGGCTCGGTAGATATTGTGGATAAAGATCTGGCAGATATGAATTCTTCGATTCTGAGCAAGAAGTTTTCTGAGAAGGATCATCTGGTAATTTGTATCAGCCGTTCCCATGGAAGTGCAGGTACTGATATTGGATTTGCACTGGCGGAAGCACTGCATATCAATTATTATGATGAATCGGTATTGAATCAGATTCTAGATCGCAGAGATGCAAAAGAATTCGGGGCAGATGCGGCAAAAGTCAGCGATTTTAAGCGTTATCATGGTCTGTCAAAGAAAGACGCATCTTTCTTCCGGCAGAGTGCCTTAATCTGTGAGCTGGCAAAAGAGGAAGATATGATTGTTATGGGACGTGCTGCGGATGTCGTACTGACCGGACAGCATATTCCGCATATCAGCATCTATATTACGGCACCGTTTGCGATCCGTGTGCGCCGTATGATGGAACTGAAAAATCTGGATTTGAAACAGGCCATTAATCTGGTGCGCAAGATGGATCATAAGCACCAGGATTATTATCATTCCTTTACCGGTAAGCGCTGGGGTGATGCGATCAATTATGATCTGTGTATCAACAGTGCATGCTACGGAATTGATGAGTCGGTAGAACTGATCGGACGTCTGATCAACCGGCAGGCAAAATTGGTACATCGAAATAAAGATACCAATAAAAATTAACATTTACGGGAAATGTTCTAGATATAAGGTTTCTTGATGCGACGAATTTGCGGTGTACATGCTTTTGCTCCGGTTTTTCTGCAAGTTAGCTCCGGCATTAATTTCAGGAAAATTTTAACAATTCTACTGAATTGTGCCATTATCGTTACATGATGGAACTCCGGAGCAAGTTGCAGAAAAGACCTTCACAAAACAGTACACGCGTCAAATTCTGTGGATTAGTAAAACTATATGTAAAAATGATTCGATGATAACTCTGGTATCTATAAATGAAAAATTAAAGTCTTAGGTGACGTTTTCTTAAAATTTTAACGCTTGAAATCAGGAAATGTCACCTATATAGTAAAAATTGCTTCTCCAGATACCGCTTTTTTGAAAAAGTGGTATCTGGAGAAGCAATTTTTGATTCATAGAGACTTTCCGGTATCTAAATGTTAAATTTTCAGTGTATAGATACCGCGATGGTATCTTTTGCATAAATTTTATTGGCACAGGTACCACGATGGTATTTTCCACTCCCTCTTAAGAAAACAACAGGCTTCCAGCTCCGTTAAACGGCAGTTTAAGGAAGCGTTAAGGTACAACAGGTAAAACATTAAGCGTACAAAGATATAATAAGAAACAGATAAAAGAAAAGGAGTTTCAGTCAAATGGAAAAGAAAAAATTGCTGAAAAACAAAATTGTTGATACGCTTCCGATGCTTTACCTTGAAACGGTAATTCTCATGGTTTTAGGACAATTTCTGGGAAGTTTTATTCTTGGAATTCCGGTAGGGATTGCCATTGTGGCGCATCCACAGCTGCAGAAGTCCGCATTTTTGAATACGGCGTTGATGTATGTGATCTTTTTGGGAATCTGGGCAGTGGCACTGTTCTGGATTCTGATCAAAAAGAGAAACCGTCCGATCCTGCAGGCGGTTGGAACAAAACCACAGGGAAATAACGGAAAATATCTGTTGCTCGGACTGGTTTTGGGATTTGCATTAAATGGCATCTGTATTCTTGTGGCATGGCTGCACCACGATATCGCATTGACTTACGATGCAATTCATCCGCTGTGGTTTGTGGTTGTGTTTTTAACCGTGTTTATTCAGTCTTCTGCGGAGGAACTGCTGTGCAGAGGATTTTTATACCAGAAACTGCGCAGAAGCTATAAAAATCCGGTTGTTGCAATTGTCGGAAATGCACTGCTGTTTGCGTTGCTGCATCTGGCGAATGACGGAGTTACGGTGCTTTCTGTCCTGAATATTTTTCTTGTCGGGATTTTGTTTTCCCTCATGGTATATTACATGGACAGTCTCTGGTGTGCGTTTGCCGTACATACAGCATGGAATTTTACGCAGAACATTCTCTTTGGGCTGCCAAACAGCGGAATCAATGTACCGTATTCGGTATTTAAACTGAATGCAGCGACAGCAAGAGATAGTTTCGCATATAATGTTGGTTTTGGCATTGAGGGAACGGTTTTTGCCGATATTGTACTTCTGGCTGCATGTGTGCTGTTGTATCTCTGGGGAAGAAAGCATGGAAAGAAATCCATGGATGTGTGGGCAGAAACATAATATAATTAGTATTTTACGAAAACGGCACCAGGTTACATCTGGTGCCGTACAACTTTGTATTCGTCCCCGGAACGGTAAAAGGGACATTCTTTGTAATTACTCTGGACAAAACGAGCCATGTCGTCTTCATCCATATTGACGGAGCAGTAGTATGCTTCGTCCTCTTCATCATATTCATTGTATGCACAAAAATCACAACTGGCCATACAAAAGTTCCCCTCCTTTTATGAAGTGAATCAGGCGATTGCCTGTTAAATAAACTGATTCTGCCCCTCATCGTAATGATAATTGATGGCAGCAAGGGTTTCTGTAATTGCATCTGCATCTGTCATATATGCGGCAGCAAGTTCGGTAAGTGTCGGGTAATGATCACGCAGCTGTGTGTTGACAACAGACAGAAGCATGACAGGATCTTTCGGTAAATTCATAGTATATTCCTCCTTTGGAAACGATTATTGCATATCGGTATAACTGCGCAGGATTTCCTGCAGAAAAATTTGGTATTCATTGACAACGGAATCCGGGGAAATCACACGGATATGTGTGGATAAGCCGGCAAGCCAGCCGAAAAACTGTGGACTGACAGCAACCTGTGCCCGCACGAGAATGTGGGTATCGTCGTAGGGGCGCATGGCTACACTGGCACCAAAGCGGTCAATGATGACACCGGTCATGGAAGTATCGCACAGAAGCTGTACGGTTGTCTCTTCCCCGGCAAACATGCCGAAATTTTTGCGGGAATAAGAGGCGATATCCATCTGTTCGTAATCGGTCCGTCCGCACCGCGCCTGATCCACAGCGGAGAGATCAAGCATCTTGTCGACACGGTAATGTTTCATTTTCCCGGCATCCGCGTCATAGGCAACAAGATAATAGTTTTCGTCATCCCAGGTAAGAAGCCAGGGGCTGACCTGATAGAATCTGCCGTCTTTGCGCAGCTGCATTTCTTTTCTGACATTCCAGTCGAAGTAGTGGAAACGGATCTGCCGGTTTTCTGCAATGGCAGAATGGATGACATCCACGCTGTAATAGATTTTTTCATTGCTGGTTTTGTTGCGGTCTGCAACGACAACCTGACGCTGTAGTTTTTTCGCATCGTTTTTACTGACAAGCTGTTCCAGTTTGCCAATCAGCTGCCGTGATTTCTTTGTGGTAATAAATTTGGAAGACTGTACCAGGTCAACAAGCAGTTTGACTTCCGGCAGCTCAAATGTGCGGTCTGCTATGCGGTAACCGGCATGCGCGCCTTCGGTCCGGATGATGTCATAACCATAATCACAAAGCGTCTGGATATCGTTATAGATGCTTTTACGCTCCGCCCGGATGCCGTTTGCCGCGAGATGGTCGATGATCTGTGGGGTAGTGACGGTATGGGTTTCATCCGTGTTTTGACGCAGATAATCCAGAAGGAATAACAGCTTTTGTTTTTGATTCACAGATTTGGGCATGACAGTTCTCCTCTTTCAAATAAAGTGAAAACCCGGCGGAAAAACCGCCGGGAATTACATTATCGTTTACACTTGGTTGCTGCTTCCACAAAACCACGGAACAGTGGATGTGGACGGTTTGGTCTGGATTTTAATTCCGGATGTGCCTGTGTGGCAATAAACCATGGGTGATCCGGGAGTTCGATCATTTCTACAATTCTTCCGTCCGGAGAAGTTCCGCAAAGTTTCATGCCATGCTCGGTGAGAGTGGCACGATAATCATTGTTTACTTCATAACGATGACGATGACGCTCGGAAATCTCAGTGGTTCCGTATACTTCATATGCTTTGGAATCCTTGTCCAGTACACAAGGATAAGCGCCGAGTCTTAAGGTACCGCCGATATCTTCTACACCGTCCTGATCCGGCATCAGTGCAATGACCGGATGTGTTGTGTTCGGGTCAAGTTCGATACTGTGTGCATCGTTGAATCCGCATACGTGACGTGCAAATTCAATGATGGATACCTGCATGCCGAGGCAGAGACCAAGGTACGGAATCTTGTTCTCGCGGGCATAGCGTGCGGCAAGGATCATTCCCTCGACACCGCGCAGACCGAATCCGCCGGGAACAAGGATACCGTTTACATCACCCAGCACCTCATCTACATTGTCTACATTTAATTCTTCGGAGTCTACCCATTTAATGTCGATGGTTGCATGCTCTGGAATACCACCGTGCTTTAAAGCTTCCACAACGGAAATGTAAGCATCGTGTAATGCGGTATATTTTCCGACCAGTGCAATCCGGACTTCCTTGTCCGGATGACGCAGATCATTGACCATGGACTTCCAGTCACTTAAATCCGGTTCCGGACAGTCAAGATTTAAACACTCACAGGCAATTTTCGCAAGATTTTCTTTTTCCATCGCCAGTGGAGCTTCATATAAATACTCAACATCCAGATTCTGCAGTACATGTGTGTTCGGAACATTACAAAACAGTGCGATCTTGTCCTTTAATCCCTGATCTAACGGCTGCTCGGAACGGCAGACAATGATATCCGGCTGGATACCCATACCCTGTAGTTCCTTGACACTTGCCTGGGTAGGCTTGGTCTTTAATTCCTGTGAGGCGCGCAGGTACGGAATCAGGGTAACGTGACAGAGAATCGCATTCTCATGTCCCACTTCGTGCTGGAACTGACGGATTGCTTCAAGGAAAGGCTGGCTTTCGATATCTCCGACGGTTCCGCCGACTTCTATAATTGCAATATGCATATCATCGGATGTGAAATTACGGTAAAAACGGCTCTTGATCTCGTTGGTAATATGCGGGATTACCTGTACGGTTCCTCCGCCATAATCTCCACGACGTTCTTTCTGCAGAACGGACCAGTAAACCTTACCGGTTGTCACATTGGAATTCTTTGTCAGACTTTCGTCGATGAAGCGCTCGTAGTGACCGAGATCCAGATCGGTTTCCGCTCCATCATCCGTTACGAACACTTCACCGTGCTGAATCGGGTTCATGGTTCCCGGATCAATGTTGATATATGGATCGAACTTCTGCATGGTGACTTTGTAGCCACGCGCTTTGAGCAGACGTCCTAAAGATGCAGCAGTGATACCTTTTCCAAGACCAGATACGACACCGCCAGTGACAAAGACGTATTTTACAGGCATAATTTTCCTCCTAAGTTTTTATCTAAACTACCATAGTTTAATATTATACAGCGGACAACGAAAATATTCCACACTTTTTTATAAAAAGTTTAGAAAGGATAGGAAAAGTTCTCGAACAAAATGTTGATTTTGCGTTTCTTATTACATATAATAAGGGTATTGATTACAAGAGATATACAAGTGGAGGGCTTATGGACAATCAGGCACCGAATAATTATAACAACGGAAACTATAACGGTGGCAATAATTATAATAACGGAAACAACGGAAACAATGGTAATAACGGAAACAACGGTGGCAACAACGGAGGAAAGAAAGACAACCATAACGGACAGATGATCCTGGGATTTATCATGGTCACTCTGGTGGCACTCTTTTTCCTGTCATTTTTTGCCAACCGGTTTTCACAGATGAGTTCGAAGGAAACTACATACTCCGAATTCCTAAAACAGCTGGAAAAGAATAATGTCAAAACGGTGGAATTCAGCAATTATGAGATGGATTACACACTGGTGGACGATAAAAAACCATATGAGATAACATATTACACCGGAATTGTCAATGATCCGGATCTGATCACGACACTCAAGAGTGCAAAGACATCAGAGGGGAAAGCAATTGAAATTTCGGCATCCGTGCCGGACAATACTTCGGCATGGCTGGTAAACATTTTAAGCTTTGTTATTCCTCTGGTACTGATCTGGATTCTTTTTGGATTCCTGATGCGCCGGATGGGCGGAGGAGCCATGGGGGTTGGAAAATCAACCGCCAAAGTATATGTGGAGAAAACAACCGGTGTGACATTTAAAGATGTAGCCGGACAGGACGAGGCAAAGGAATCCCTGCAGGAAGTGGTGGATTTTCTGCACAATCCGAAGAAATACAGCGATATCGGGGCAAAGCTCCCGAAGGGGGCACTTCTTGTCGGACCTCCTGGAACCGGTAAGACATTGCTGGCAAAAGCAGTTGCCGGAGAGGCAAAGGTTCCGTTTTTCTCCCTGGCAGGTTCTGATTTTGTGGAGATGTTCGTCGGCGTGGGTGCTTCCCGTGTGCGTGATCTGTTCAAGGAAGCGCAGAAGATGGCACCGTGTATTATTTTTATTGATGAGATCGATGCAATCTGTAAAAGCCGTGACAGCCGGTATGGCGGTGGCAATGATGAGCGTGAACAGACCTTAAACCAGCTGCTTGCGGAGATGGATGGATTTGATGCATCCAAAGGTATTTTAATTCTTGCGGCAACGAACCGTCCGGAAGTTCTGGATAAGGCACTGCTTCGTCCGGGACGTTTTGACCGTCGGATCATTGTTGACAAGCCGGATCTGAAAGGCCGTCTGGAAACTTTAAAAGTACATTCCAAGGATGTACACATGGATGAAACGGTGGATCTGGATGCACTGGCACTGGCTACTGCCGGTCTGGTGGGATCGGATCTTGCCAATATGATTAACGAGGCTGCCATCAATGCGGTAAAGAATGGACGAAAGTTTGTCAATCAGTCGGATCTGTTTGAAGCATTTGAACTTGTGGCTGTCGGTGGAAAAGAGAAAAAGGACCGTGTCATGAGTGATAAGGAGCGTAAGATTGTCTCTTATCACGAGGTAGGGCATGCACTTGTTTCGGCACTTCAGAAAAATACAGAGCCGGTTCAAAAGATTACTATCGTACCGCGTACCATGGGAGCATTGGGATACACGTTACAGACACCGGAAGAAGAAAAGTATTTAGAGACCAAAGATGAACTTCTTGCAAAGATTACGACCTTTATGGCAGGACGTGCAGCGGAGGTACTTGTATTCCACTCAGCGACCAGCGGTGCAGCAAATGATATTGAGAATGCAACAAAGATTGCGCGTGCAATGGTTACGATGTATGGTATGTCAGATACGTTTGGCATGATGTGTCTTGCTACGGTGGAAAACCAGTATCTGGATGGAAGAGCCGGTCTGATCTGCGGAGAAGATACCGCAGGACAGATTGATAAGGAAGTGCTTTCCATTATTAATAAAAGCTACGAGGATGCAATGCAGATGCTGACAGAAAATCGTGACATTTTGGATCATATCAGCGATTATCTGTACGAAAAGGAGACGATCACCGGCAAGGAATTCATGAAGATTTTCCGCGAAATGAAAGGACTTCCGCAGGAAGAAGATAAAGAGTCACTGATGCCGGATGACACAGCGGATGAGAAAAAAGCATCACAGGAACCGCGTGTGCTATCCAAAGAAAATAATGAAGCGAAAGACGACACTTCAATTGCAGAGGATAGCCAGTCCAAAGCTGCGATTGTGAGTGATGATATGTTTGAGGAATAATTCATGTTCGACTTTCAGGAAGAATTACGTAAACTCCCGGATCAACCGGGAGTTTATATTATGCATGACAAAACAGATGCGATCATATATATAGGAAAAGCAGTCAGCCTGCGCAAACGGGTGCGGCAGTATTTTCAGCCGAGTCATGATGAGGGCATCAAGAAAAAACAGATGGTGGAGCACATTGCACGGTTTGAGTATATTATTACCGATTCCGAGCTGGAGGCTTTGGTGCTGGAGTGCAATCTGATCAAAGAGCACACACCCAAATATAATACGATGCTGCGGGATGACAAGACGTACCCTTATATCCGGGTGACGGTGCAGGAAGATTTTCCGCGGGTTCTTTTTTCCCGCCAGGTAAAAAAAGATAAGTCTCGTTATTTTGGACCGTATACGAGTGCCGGTGCGGTAAAAGATACGATAGAGCTGATCAATAAACTTTATAAACTGCGCACCTGTAACCGTAAGCTTCCGAGAGATATCGGATTAGAACGTGCCTGCTTGAATTATCATATTCATCAGTGTGATGCTCCCTGTCAGGGGCATGTGGATAAAGAGACGTATGGAAAGCAGGTCAGTAAGGCACTGGAATTTTTAAATGGAAACTATGGACCGGTAATACGTGAATTAAAAGAAAACATGCAGAAGGCATCCGAGGAGATGGAATTTGAGCGGGCCATCGAATACCGTGAGCTGTTAAACAGTGTCAGTCAGATTGCACAGAAACAGAAAATTACCAATACGGACGGAGAAGACAAAGATATTATTGCACTGGCGAGTGATGACCGGGATGCGGTGGTTCAGGTGTTTTTTATCCGCAGTGGAAAGATTATCGGAAGGGATCATTTTCATGTGCGCGTGGGATCGGAAGAAAGCACAGGGGATATTCTGGTAAATTTTGTGAAACAGTATTATTCTGGGACGCCGTTTGTCCCGCGGGAAATCATGCTCCAGGAAGCAATCGAAGACATTCCGGTGCTGGAAGAATGGTTGAGTGCCAAACGCGGGCGGAAAGTGACGATACGGATTCCGCAGAAAGGACTCAAAGAAAAGCTGGTGGAGCTGGCTGCGAAAAATGCACAGCTGGTTCTCAGCCAGGATAAAGAAAAGATTAAGAGAGAAGAAGGACGTACCATCGGCGCGGTAAAAGAGATTGAGCAGCTGCTTGGCATGAAAGGGCTTAATCGTATGGAGGCCTATGATATTTCTAATATTAATGGATTTGAAACCGTAGGTTCTATGATTGTATACGAAAAAGGACGGCCGAAACGCAGCGATTACCGGAAATTTAAACTCCGCACGGTATCGGGACCGGATGATTACGCTTCCATGCATGAGGTCCTGACCCGGCGGTTTACGCACGGCATGCAGGAACAGAAAGAACTGGAAGAAAAAAATATGCCACAGGAAGTCGGAAGTTTTACACGCTTCCCGGATATCATTATGATGGATGGTGGACGCGGCCAGGTAAATATCTGTCTGCAGGTGCTGGAAGAACTGGGACTGGATATTCCGGTCTGCGGTATGGTCAAGGATGACAATCACCGTACAAGGGGACTGTATTTCCACAATGTGGAAATTCCGATTGACCGGCATGGAGAGGGATTTAAACTGATTACCCGGATTCAGGATGAAGCACACCGGTTTGCCATTGAGTATCACCGGTCTTTGCGTTCCAAGGCACAGGTACACTCCATTTTAGATGACATTGAGGGAATCGGACCGGCCAGAAGAAAGGCACTGATGCGCAGATTCCAGTCTATGGAAAATATGAAAAACGCATCTGTGGAGGAACTGGCAGAAACCGACAGCATGAATCTGGCGGCTGCACAGAATGTATATGATACCCTGCATTCCGGACCGGCTTAGCAACTTGTGATATGGGAAGATTCATGGTACAATCTGTTTATAAAAAGGCAGTCCGGCACAGGTACTGCTTAATATGAGCCACAGGGGGAAATGAATATGTCAAATGGAAGTGTTAGTGTTGCAAAAGTTGCACAGGTTTTAAATCTGAAAAATTTTACGCCGGATATCAATCTGAAAAAATGTAAGATTATTTCCAGCGATGTGAATCGTCCGGCATTACAGCTGACCGGATATTTTGAACATTTCGAAGAATCAAGAATACAGATGATTGGAAATGTAGAATATACGTTTATCCAGCAGATGAGTGATGCGGAAAAGAAAACCCGTTATGATGCGTTTCTGAAGTTTGATATCCCATGTGTGATTTTCTGCCGCAGTCTGCAGCCGGATGAAATTTTCTTAGAAGAGGCAATAAAAAATGAAGTGCCGGTTCTTGGTACGGATCGTCCGACTTCTGAATTTATGGCAGAGCTGATCTATACACTGGGTGAAGAACTGGCACCCTGTATTACCGTTCACGGGGTTCTGGTCGATGTATATGGCGAGGGTCTCATGATTACAGGTGACAGTGGAATCGGAAAAAGCGAGGCGGCTCTGGAACTGATCCGCCGCGGACATCGTCTGGTTACGGATGATGTAGTGGAAATCCGCAAGATCAATGAACATACACTGATCGGAACTTCTCCGGAAGTGACCCGGCATTTTATTGAACTGCGGGGCATTGGCATCATAGATGTAAAGACTCTGTATGGTGTAGAGTGCGTCAAGGAAAAGCAGCAGATTGATCTGGTGATTAAACTGGAAGACTGGAAGAAAGATGCGGATTATGACCGCCTGGGACTGGAAGAAGAATATATCGAATATCTGGGCAATAAGGTAGTATGTCATTCCCTTCCAATCCGCCCGGGACGTAATCTGGCGGTTATTTGTGAGACTGCGGCTGTCAACCACAGACAGAAGAAGATGGGCTACAATGCGGCACAGGAATTGTATCGCAGAGTCCAGGCAAATATGACAAAAAGTGACGATGAAGAATAGACGAGAGTAAATGAGGAGATGTAAGAAATCATGGAAAAGAAAAATGCGTGGGAGAAATACCCGGAAGGAACCAAAAGACAGGATGTATTTACATTTGCGGAAGAATACCGTAAGTTTATATCTTCCTGCAAGACTGAGCGCGAGTGTGCAGCGGAATTCTACCGGCAGGCAAAGGAAGCTGGATTTGCAGATCTGAGTGAAAAGATTGCGCAGAATACAAAATTAAAAGCAGGAGACCGCATTGTTGCCAATAATATGGGAAAAGGTCTCGCTCTGTTTGTGATCGGTGAAAAAGACATCGAGGAAGGAATGAACATTCTCGGCGCACATATTGATTCCCCACGTATGGATTTAAAACAGGTACCGTTATATGAAGATACGGAGATGGCACTGTTAGATACGCATTATTATGGAGGTGTGAAGAAATACCAGTGGGTGACACTTCCACTTGCACTGCACGGTGTAATCTGTAAAAAAGACGGTACAACGGTTACGGTCAATATCGGAGAAAAACCGGAAGATCCTGTTTTTGGCGTGAGTGATCTGCTGATTCATTTAGCGGGAGAACAGATGGAGAAAAAGGCATCCAAGGTGATCGAAGGAGAAAACCTTGATCTGCTGGTCGGAAGTATTCCGGCAGCAAGTGATGATGAAAAAGAGAAAAAAGAGATGAAAGACCGCGTAAAGGCAAATATTTTAAATATTCTGTCCAAAGAGTACGGTGTGGACGAGGAAGATTTTCTGTCTGCGGAGATTGAAGTTGTTCCGGCAGGGGCTGCCAGAGATTACGGCTTTGACCGCAGCATGATCATGGGATACGGACATGACGACAGAGTGTGTGCTTATCCGTCTTTTGCGGCAATGCTTGAGATTGAAAAGCCACAGCATACCAGCGTATGTCTTCTGGTAGACAAAGAGGAGATCGGAAGTGTCGGTGCATCCGGCATGCAGTCCCATTTCTTTGAGGACAGTGTGGCAGAGATCATCAATCTGCTTGGGGAATACAGCGAATTGAAAGTGCGCAGAGCGCTGCATAATTCCAGAGTGCTTTCTTCCGATGTATCTGCGGCATTTGATCCGAATTATCCGTCTGTGATGGAAAAACGTAACTGTGCTTACTTTGGAAAGGGACTTGTCCTGAACAAATATACAGGAGCCAGAGGAAAATCAGGTTCCAATGATGCAAATGCAGAGTATATTGCAAGACTGCGCAGAATTTTTGATGATAATGATGTATCGTTCCAGACATCAGAACTTGGAAAAGTAGATCAGGGAGGCGGCGGAACCATCGCATATATTCTTGCAAATTATGGCATGAATGTTATTGACAGCGGAGTTGCCGTACTGAATATGCATGCACCATGGGAAATCATCAGCAAAGTGGATCTGTATGAGGCATTGTACGGCTATGTGGCTTTCCTGAAGGAGGCATAATGGATCAGTGGCTTGAAGAAATCAGGGCGGCATTGCCTGAGCTGGTCGTATATCAGCAGGAACCGATGAAAAAACACACGACATTTCGCGTGGGAGGTCCTGCGGATCTTTACGTGTGTCCAAAGAAACAGGAACTTCCGGTAATTCTTGGCCTGGCGAAAAAGAAAGGGCTTGCAGTGACCGTGATCGGAAACGGAAGTAATCTTCTGGTTGGAGACAAAGGAATCCGTGGACTTGTTATTGAAGTCGGGGCACACATGAATGCAGTGGAAGTGCAGGGAAATATCCTGCGTGCGCAGGCAGGTGCCCTGCTTTCCCAGGTGGCTACAAAAGCGGCTGCCGGTCTGGGCGGCATGGAATTTGCTGCCGGAATTCCGGGAAGCATGGGCGGGGCAGTGACCATGAATGCGGGTGCCTATGGCGGAGAAATGAAAGATGTCATCCGGCAGGTGACAGTGCTTACCCCGGAGTGTGAGCAAAAGGTACTCTCACGGGAGGAACTGGATCTGTCCTACAGGCACAGCTGTATTCCCAAGAATCATTTTCTGGTACTGGAGGCAGAGTTGTCCCTGACGCCGGCACCGGAGCAGGAGATCCGTGCAAAGATGGCAGAACTCAGGGAAAAACGTGTGGAGAAGCAGCCGCTGGAGTATCCAAGTGCAGGCAGTACGTTTAAGCGTCCGGAAGGCTATTTTGCAGGAAAACTGATTATGGATGCCGGGCTGAGAGGCTATGCAGTGGGGGATGCCCAGGTTTCCGAAAAACACTGCGGATTTGTGATAAACAGAGGAAATGCCACCGCAGCAGAGATTTTGCAGCTGATGAAAGATGTACAGGAACGTGTGAAAAAACAGTCTGGTGTGACACTTGAACCGGAAGTGAAAATGATAGGAGAGTTCTAGATGAGATTTGTAATTGTGACGGGCATGTCAGGAGCCGGAAAAAGTACAGCAATGAAAATGATGGAAGATATGGGATTCTTTTGTATCGATAATCTTCCGATTCCGCTTCTGGATAAACTTGTGGATTTTGCAACAAATTTTGATACGCAGATGAAAAATGTGGCGATCGGAATTGATGCGCGGAGCGGTGAAAATCTGGATAAAGTGCAGGATATGCTGGAAATTTTAAAAAGTAAGGATGTCCAGTATGAAGTGCTGTTTCTGGATGCAGAGGATGCGGTTCTTGTAAAACGCTATAAAGAGACCCGAAGAAGCCATCCGCTGGCACAGGGAGAGCGTGTGGATAAGGGAATCATGCGGGAACGTCAGAAAATGGAATTTCTGAAAAAAGAAGCGGATTATATTATCGACACCAGCCGTCTGCTTACGAGAGAATTAAAAACAGAACTGGAAAAGATCTTTGTACAGGATGAAGAATTTAACAGCATGTATGTTACGATTCTTTCTTTTGGATTCAAGTATGGAATTCCGGCAGATTCTGATATCGTCATGGATGTGCGGTTTCTGCCAAATCCGTATTATGTGGAAGAACTTCGTCCAAAGACAGGAAATGATGTGGAAATCCAGCAGTATGTCATGAAATATGATGAGGCAAAGATCTTTTTAAACAAGCTGGAAGATATGGTGACATTTCTGATTCCACACTATATTTCCGAGGGCAAGAATCAGCTGGTAATTTCCATCGGATGCACCGGAGGAAAACATCGTTCCGTCACACTTGCCAATGAATTGTACAAGCGTCTGAGTCAGAAAAAAAACCGGGAATACGGATTGAAAATTGAACATCGCGATATCGGGAAAGATGCGCTGAGAGGAAAATAGGATGTCGTTTTCGAGTGAAGTAAAAGAGGAACTGGCAAAACAGTTCGGACGGAGCAGACATTGCCAGATCGCAGAACTGGCAGGAATACTGGAACTGGAAGGCATGCTGGATGAAGAGGGAAAGCTTGTAGTTTCCAACGAAAATTCTTTGCTGCAGACAAAATACGGTCTGCTGTTGCAAAAAATATTTGGAGAGAAACAGGAGATTTTACAGATCATGCAGACGCTGCACTGGGATCAGGAACCGTACCGGTCCCGGAAAATAAATCACCGGAGAGCGGATGGGATGCTGGTGCAGCAGACATGCTGTAAGAGAGCATTTATCCGTGGAGCATTTATGGCAGCGGGATCGATCAGTGATCCGAATAAATCCTATCATTTTGAAATTGTCTGCCATACGCTTGAACAGGCACAGCAGCTGAAAGAACTGATGGAATTTTTTGAGACGGAGCCTAAGATTGTAGAACGCAAAGAGCGTATGGTGGTTTACCTGAAAGAAGGTTCACAGATTGTGGATCTGCTGAATGTCATGGAAGCTTATGTATCTTTGATGAATCTGGAAAATGTAAGAATTTTAAAGGAGATGCGCAATTCTGTGAACCGCAAGGTAAACTGTGAGACTGCAAATATCAACAAAACGGTGAATGCAGCAGTGAAACAAATGGAAGATATCAAGAGGATCCGGGATACCATAGGGTTTGACAACATTCCAGAACCGCTGGCGGAGATTGCACAGGCACGTCTGGATTATCCCGAGGCAACTTTAAAGGAACTGGGAACTTATCTTGATCCACCGGTCGGAAAATCTGGTGTGAATCACAGATTACGGAAACTTGCCGCAATTGCAGAAAATCTTATATAAAGGGGAACTACGTATGAGCCAGAAACTGTTATTTATTTTTAATCCGCATGCAGGAAAAGGACAGATTAAAAATCATCTTGTAGATATTGTGGACATGATGGTGAAGGCAGGATTTGACGTGACAATTTATACCACACAGGCACAGGCAGATGCGACGCGCAAGGTGGTGGAAGAGGGTGCGGGATATGACCGTATTGTCTGCAGTGGGGGTGACGGAACACTTGATGAAGTGATGACCGGGCTGATGCAGGCGAAGCTGCATATTCCGATTGGATATATTCCGGCCGGAAGTACAAACGACTTTGCCAATTCTCTCGGAATCCCGAAGGAGATGCTAAAGGCAGCGGAACGTGCGGTTGGACAAAACAGATTTCCATGTGATATCGGAGATTTCAATTCGGATACCTTTGTCTATATAGCAGCTTTTGGTCTGTTTACAGAGGTTTCCTATAAGACATCCCAGCAGCTGAAAAATATTTTCGGGCACGTGGCATATATTATGGAGGGTGTCAAACAGCTTCGGGACATTCCATCGTTCCGTATGCAGGTGGAATATGACGGAAAAGTGTTTCAGGATGAATTTATATACGGAATGGTTACCAATTCCGTTTCTGTCGGGGGCTTTAAGGGAATGACCGGAAATGATGTAAAACTTGATGACGGTCTGTTTGAAGTGACTTTGATCCGCAATCCGAAGAATCCGATTGAGCTGAATGAAATCCTTGCCTGCCTGACAAATATGATTGATGATTCGGATCTGATTTATTCGTTTAAAACCGATGCCGTACACATTACGGCGAAGGAAGAAGTACCGTGGACACTCGACGGTGAATTCGGCGGAGCACACCGGGAAGTAGTCATCCGAAATTTGAAGCAGAGAGTTGAAATATTTTGTTAAAAAATTAACTTTATTTTTGGGGAAAAGTGTACTATAATCTAGGTAACTTATGATTAGGAGGAAATACAAATGTTAGTATCTGCAACAGAAATGCTCAAAAAAGCAAAAGCAGGCCACTATGCAGTTGGTCAGTTCAATATCAATAACCTGGAGTGGACAAAGTCCATTCTTCTTACCGCACAGGAATTAAAGAGTCCTGTAATCCTTGGTGTATCTGAGGGTGCTGGTAAGTACATGACAGGTTTCAAGACCGTAGCAGCTATGGTTAAGGCTATGGATGAGGAACTTGGAATCACAGTTCCTGTAGCACTTCATCTGGATCATGGAACATACGAAGGATGCTACAAGTGTATTAAAGCAGGATTCACATCCATCATGTTCGACGGATCTCATTATCCATTTGAGGAGAACCTTGCAAAGTCTACAGAATTAGTAAATGTAGCACACAACTTAGGACTTTCTATCGAGTGTGAAGTTGGTTCCATCGGTGGAGAAGAAGACGGTGTTGTTGGTATGGGTGAGTGCGCAGATCCGGACGAGTGCAAGACAATCGCTGATCTTGGTGTTGATATGCTTGCTGCCGGTATCGGTAACATTCATGGAAAATATCCTGCAAACTGGAAGGGATTAAGCTTCGAGACTCTCGATGCAATCCAGGCTAAGACCGGTGTTATGCCATTAGTTCTTCACGGGGGTACAGGTATCCCGGCTGATATGATCAAGAAAGCAATCTCTCTTGGTGTATCTAAGATCAATGTTAATACAGAGTGCCAGTTATCTTTCGCAGATGCTACACGTAAATACATTGAGGCTGGTAAGGACTTAGAGGGCAAGGGATTTGATCCTCGTAAGCTTCTTGCTCCTGGTGCAGATGCAATCAAAGCTACTGTTAAGGAAAAGATGGAACTGTTCGGTTCTGTTGGAAAAGCTGAATAATAACAGGAATCAAAAAAGGAAGTGCCGTTTGACACTTCCTTTTTTCGTGAAGAAATAAACAAAAAAGAAGTAGAATTTGAGAGAAAAACGTCAAATTGTATAAAATGTAAAAAACTTCAAAAAAGAGGTTGCATTTTGTGTTGGAAAGAGGTATCTTAGTTTTAGATTAAACATGAGTTAAGAACGAGGGCGTTCCAATATAGCTATTGGAATGCCCTTTTTTAGTAAAATGACTTATGTTTGGTAAATAAGCGTACAATCAGGGGATTTGATTGTGAAAAGAAAGGATGTTGTAAAAAATGAGTGATTATTTTAACGTTGCAGACATTTTTGGCGAGAACGTATTCAATGACACGGTCATGCAGGAACGTCTTCCAAAAAAAGTTTACAAGAAACTCCATGAAGTCATGGATGAGGGAAAAGAACTTGATCTTGAGACCGCAGACGTCATCGCACATGAGATGAAGGAGTGGGCTATCGAGAAAGGTGCTACCCATTATACCCACTGGTTTCAGCCATTGACCGGTGTGACTGCAGAGAAACACGATTCCTTTATTACTGCGCCAATGCCAAATGGCAAGGTTCTGATGAGCTTTTCCGGTAAAGAACTGATCAAGGGCGAGCCGGATGCATCTTCCTTCCCATCAGGCGGACTTCGTGCGACATTTGAGGCAAGAGGATATACAGCATGGGATTGTACATCACCTGCTTTCGTTCGTCAGGACGCAGCAGGAGCCACTCTTTGTATTCCAACTGCTTTCTGTTCTTACACAGGAGAGGCACTGGATCAGAAAACACCACTTCTTCGTTCCATGGAAGCAATCGATACACAGTCTATCCGTCTGTTAAGACTGTTTGGAAATACGACATCAAAGAAAGTTACCCCTTCCGTTGGACCGGAGCAGGAGTACTTCATTGTAGATCGTCAGAAGTATTTACAGCGTAAGGATCTGATCTTTACCGGACGTACTCTTTTCGGGGCAATGCCTCCAAAGGGACAGGAGATGGACGATCACTATTTCGGAGCAATCCGCGAGAGAATTGCAGCCTACATGAAGGATGTCAACAAAGAACTCTGGAAACTTGGCGTAGCTGCAAAGACACAGCATAACGAAGTAGCTCCGGCACAGCATGAGCTGGCACCAATTTATGCAGAGTGTAACGTAGCAGTTGATCACAACCAGATTATTATGGAAACCTTAAAGAAGGTTGCCGGACGTCACGGTTTACAGTGTCTGCTTCATGAGAAACCATTCGCAGGTGTCAACGGTTCCGGAAAGCATGACAACTGGTCCATTACAACAGACGATGGAATCAATCTGCTTGAGCCTGGTAAGACACCACATGAGAATGTACAGTTCTTACTGGTACTTACCTGTATTTTAAAGGCAGTTGATGAGCATGCAGCACTTCTTCGTGCAGCGGCAGCTGATGTGGGAAACGATCACAGATTAGGAGCAAACGAGGCACCGCCAGCGATCCTGTCCATTTACCTTGGAGATCAGCTTGGAGACGTATTAAATCAGCTGATCAGCACAGGTACAGCAACACACAGTCTGGAAGGTGAAAAACTTGAAACCGGTGTTAAGACCATTCCGGATTTCATGAAGGATGCGACTGATCGTAACCGTACATCACCATTTGCCTTTACCGGAAATAAATTTGAGTTCCGTATGGTTGCTTCTTCCATGTCAATTGCCGGTGCAAATACCGTACTTAATGCAACAGTTGCTGATGTACTTCAGAGTATGGCTGACCGCATGGAAAAAACAGATGACTTAGATAAGACTGTAGATGAAATTATTTACGAGACATTGAAAGAACATCAGAAAGTAATCTTTAACGGAAACGGTTACTCCGATGAGTGGATTGCAGAAGCTGAAAAACGTGGTCTTCCAAACGTAAAAACAATGGTAGATGCAACTGCTTCTCTTCTCTATCCAAAAACCATCGAGATGTTTGAGAGACAGCATGTTTATACAAAGACTGAGCTTGAGTCTCGTGCAGAGATTAACTACGAAGCTTACGCAAAAGCAATCAACATCGAAGCTAAGACAATGATTCATATGGCTTCTAAGGAATACATCCCGGCCATCATTAGTTATGTAACAAGTCTTGGTGATTCAATTAACAGCATTTCTGCTGCTTGTGCAGAAGCAGACTTGTCCGTTCAGAAAGATTTGCTTACTACATGCTCTTCTCTCCTTGCAAAAGCACAGACTGCTCTGTATGCTTTGAAAGATGCAGATAAGAAAGCAAATGCTATGGAAGAAGGAAAAGAACAGGCTGAATTCTTCCGTGACACCGTATTTACCGCAATGGCAGACTTACGTGCACCAATCGATGAGTTGGAAATGATTGTTGATAAAGAGTACTGGCCGGTACCATCTTACGGTGATATGCTGTTTGAAGTTTAATAAAAATCAGAATAGGATACAAAAATCCTCCCGCATATTTGCAGGAGGATTTTTTATTTAGGCATTTTTCGCAAGATACTCTCTTACTTCAATCAAATCCGGGAAAATCATGTAAGACAATTGTTCCATTTCTTCTGTTGGCTTTAACATATCCGGCACGTGCAGTACTCTAAGTCCAGCCGCAGCAGCCGAGCGGACACCATTGTGTGAATCTTCAATTGCATATGTGTCCTTTGGATTTATTTTCATCTTTTCACATACATTTAAGTAAATGTCTGGTTCCGGTTTGCTTTTTTCTATCATGTCACCGCCAACTATAACCTCAAAGAAATCATATAAATTCGTCGCTTTTAACATTTCTTCCACACGCTGAACACGTGTCGAGGAAGCCAGACCAACCCGCCATCCATTAATCTTCAAAAACTGCAATAGTTCTCTTGCACCGGTTTTTAACGGCACACCGTTTTTCTCTATTTTTTCATCAAACATTCGGTGCGTCTCCTCACGAAACTGTGCATAATCTAATTTATCGCCATACGTTTTGGAAAATACCTTTTTTGTTCCTTCCGATGACACGCCAATCACCTGATAAAAAACATCCTCAATACCGGTCAGCATAAATTTACCGGCAGCAAATTTCCAGCATGAAAAGACGAGATTTTCTGTATCAAACAGAACACCATCCATATCAAAAATTATCTGCTTTTTCATCCGGGTATTCATCTCCATTTCTTTATACATAGATTCTACCGCTTTAGTATAGCAAAAAATAGAGGTAAAGGCAATTTGTATTAAAACATCCGCTCATGCATATATTATTATTGCAGATTTATCACATATACTGCTTGCATTTGGCGGATATGTGTGATAATATGTCTGTAGTGATTAGGTTGCAGAAACTTGCGATGCCTGCGACCGGAAGGAAGACCTGCGGGCCTTCCTTTTTTATACCAAAATTTTATGGGAGGATTTTTATGCAAAAGAAATTAACGAAACCTTTTATTACATACTTTGAACAATTAAATAACCTAATTCAAAAAAAGCATCTTAATATTTCCAATCTATCCTATGCCAAAAACAAATTACTAAACATTGGCTATTACTCTTTAATTGATGGCTACAAGGATATATTTTACAATCCAATGACAAGAACTTACGAAAAAGGTACAAACTTTACAGATATTGTTGCCTTATACGACTTCGATGAAAATCTTCGTTCGCTTGTTTTTAAATATATTTGCCATATTGAGCAAAAAATCCGTTCGCTGATTTCCTATTCTTTCTGCGAAGTTTTTTCTGAAAATCAAGCAGCATATTTAAACTCTGCAAACTATAATATTTCTAAAACAAATCGTTATCATATTTCAAAACTAATTTCTAAATTAACATATGAGGCCACAAAAAACACAGAACACAATTATGTTGTATATCAGCGAAACACCTATGGAAATGTTCCATTGTGGGTAATAATGAAAACTCTTACCATGGGACAAACTTCCAAAATGTACTCCTTTATGCACCCTAGCATAAAATCTAAAATCAGTATCCATTATGACAACATTACAGAAAAAGAATTAATCCAATATTTAAGGATTTTTACTATATTTCGTAATCTATGTGCACATAACGAGCGACTTTTTTCTTTCCAAACACGCTTTGAAATACCTGACACTGTATTACATAAAAAACTTGGCATTCCTCAAAAAGGTACCCAATATCTTTACGGCAAACACGATGTATTTGCATTATTAATAGCATTTCGATATATGCTTGACACAGAGGATTTTATAATTTTCAAGAGGAAACTAACCCAATTATTTAACACTTTTACAAAAGCAACCTCTCAATCCCAAAGAGACAAACTTCTCAAAGCAATGCATTTCCCACCGAATTGGTCAAGCATCACGCGCTACAAATTATGCTAGCAGTCGGTAATAATATATCATTTGCCTCCTGTCCTTTCATTTGATATACTATTGGTATGCTTAACTAGGAGGACTTTTTATATGATAACCATACCACTTGATAATACCGACTTAAAACCTTTTTATATACAGATTTATGAATACATCCGCAAAGAGATATTGAACGGAAATATTGCTGCAGAAGAAAAACTGCCATCGGCGCGTAATTTAGCCGCGAACCTAAATGTGAGCCGGAGCACGGTGGATACCGCCTACGACCAGTTGGTTGCTGAAGGATATCTGGACGCCCGCCCAAGACAGGGATATTTTGCAAACCACGTTACGCATTTAAAGCAAATCCCGACTTCTGCTCCACAAAAAGAAAACACCGAAAAAAACACAAAGGAAGCACCACCGGTACGCTTTGATTTTAACCCGGATTCCATTGATTTAGAACATTTTCCTTATTCGATTTGGAAATCCATCGGAAAAAACCAGCTGGATTTACCATCCAATTTTAGTGCCGGTGATGCCAAAGGGGATTTACCGCTTCGTCAGGCAATTGCGGATTATCTTCGTGGCTCCCGCGGAGTTATATGCCGCCCGGAACAAATTATCATCGGTGCCGGACTTTCCAATCTTCTTCAGATGCTCTGCATCCTTTTTTCCGGGGAAACCATATTTGCCATGGAAGACCCCGGATATTTGAGTGCGCGTCAGGTTCTCTCGACCAATGGTTATTCCATTCTGGATATTCCGCTAAAGGAAAACACCATGGATGTTTTGGCACTTGCAAAAACAAACGCGGACATCTGCTATGTAACGCCAAGCCATCAGTTTCCGCTCGGCAGTGTTATGCCGGTTTCCACCAGACAAAAGCTTCTGCACTGGGCAGAAAAGAAAGAAAACCGCTATATTTTGGAGGATGACCACGACAGCGAATTCCGCTATAAAGGAAAACCGATTCCCGCGCTGCAAAGTTTAGACAAAGCAGGAAAGGTCATCTATATCGGAACATTTTCCAAAGCCATTTCACCTGCTATAAGAACCGGTTACATGGTGTTGCCGATGGCATTGCTGCCACGTTTTGAACGTCTGATTGACAATTACTCCTGCCCGGTTTCACGTATTGAGCAGGCAATTTTAACCGATTTTATTAAACAGGGATACTTTGAAAAACACTTAAACCGCATGAGAAAAATATACAAAGGGAAACACGACTGCATGATGGAACAACTGCAGAAGTATTTCCCTGAAAAAATTCTTGAAATATCCGGCGACAATGCCGGGTTATATGTGCTTATCCGTTATTTAGGACCACAGACTGAAGAAGAAATATTACGCAGAGCACAAACACTTGGTATGCCGTTAAAATCATTAAAGGGATATTACCAGAATCTTCCTTGCCACTATCTTCCAACTTTTCTTCTCGGTTTTGCAAACCTCAGTGAAGAAACGATTCCGGATGCCATTCGCTCTCTTTCTGAGAAAGTATTTGCTTCGCCAAAACCGTATCTCTTGTGATCTGTTCTTTTAATTGTGTAAGAGAGGCAAACTTTCTCTCTTCCCGCAAAAATGAGACAAAGTATGCTGTTAATTCTTTGTCATATAAATCACCGGAGAAATCAAACAGCCAAACCTCAAAGCCGACTTCATTCTCACCGGGGATGGTCGGCTTTACTCCAAGGTTACAAATTCCTTTATATCTTTTTCCTTCAACATCAACAATAACCGCATACACACCATATGGTGGCAGCACTTTATAAGCATCCGGGTATATATTTGCCGTTGGTGTTTCCATCGTCCGTCCCAGCTGATTTCCCTTTTGTACTACACCGGTAAGAAAATAAGGCGTCCCCAAAAGTTCATTTGCCAGTTCCATCTTACCGGTTCCAATCAACGAGCGGATTCTGGTACTGCTCACGACCTCACCGCCTAATTCCAATTTAGAAAGAACCGTTACCGAAAAACCAAGTTTTTCTCCTAACTGCTGCAGTGTATTTGTATCGCCGCTTCTGCCGGCGCCAAAGCGAAAATCACTGCCAACGATGACCGATGCGGCATCGCAGGTATCGCACAATAATTTTTTTGCAAACTCCTCCGGTGTCTGGCTGCAAAATTCCTTTGTCAAAGGAATCTCAAGCAGACAGTCGATTCCTAAATATTCTGCTAATTTTTCTTTTTCATAAGGCGTATACAAAACCTTCGCTTCATCCACGGAAAACGAAATCATAACAATCGGTTTGTTTTCTTTTTTTGCCTGTTCAATCAGCAGACGGTGCCCTTTATGAATCCCGTCAAATTTGCCGATACAAACCGCTGTCTGTTTTCCCTGAAACTCTAAATTTCGTATTATTTTCATACGTCATTCCTCAATTCTAAAACATCTTCACTACGAAATACTTATCCTCACTTTGGCGGTATTCGTAAATCGCATAAAATTCATTCTCCATGGAATACATTCTCACCCGCTCTTTGTCTTTTGGCATCTGATATGAAGTATCCTTTTTTGCAATGCAGTTTCCATTAAGTAAAAGGCGCAGTGCTTCATCCGATACCACACAGTCTTTTAAATCTGAAAACATGGCATCAATCGGAATCAGATAATCCTGTATCTTTCCCTCTTTTACTGCCTGCTCTATCTGTCCTAACGTAAGTGCCTGCTCTAAAAAAAACTCAGAAACGCGGGTGCGCACAAGAGTTTTCATCGCCGCACCGCACCCAAGGAACTCCCCAATATCTTTGCAGAGTGTACGGATATACGTTCCTTTGGAACAGCTCACTTCCATCGTAAATTCATTTTCCGAAAAATCAATCGACAACACTTTAATTTCGTAAATTGTCACCTTGCGGGCTTTCCGCTCAACTTCTTTCCCCTGTCTTGCCAATTCATAAAGTTTCTTGCCATTTATTTTTATGGCAGAATACATCGGCGGAACCTGTTCGATTTCACCCACAAACTTAGAAACTGCCCTTTCAATTTGCTCTTTCGTAACCGACACCGGATGTTTGGCAAGGATTTCTCCTGTCATATCCTCAGTATTTGTCATGACACCTAATTTTACAACTGCACGATAAGTCTTATCCTTGTCCGTGAGAAGCCCGCAAACCTTCGTTGCCTTCCCTATGCATACAGGAAGCACACCGGTCGCATCAGGGTCGAGCGTTCCGGTATGCCCTATTTTTTTCATATGAAGAATGCCGCGCAGTTTTGCCACCACATCGTGAGAAGTAAAACCACGCTCTTTATACACATTAATAATTCCATTCATGTTTGACTACCCCAGCTGTTTTTCAATATGCCCGGTCAGATTATTGATTACATCAAATGCAGAGCCTTTAATGGCACAGCCTGCCGCTCTTACGTGACCGCCGCCACCAAAATAGCGGGCGATAACACTGACATCGACAATCTCATTCGAGCGCATGCTTACCTTAAACTCGCCCGGTTCTCTCTCATCAAGTAAAATTGCCACCTCGACACCCTCTGTCGTTCGCATTTCATCAATAATTCCATCCAGATCCGATGGCTTTGCCTCATACAATTTCATCACATTCCGACGCACAATAGAAAACAAACAGCGCCCATCCATAATGCGGACACTTTCCATCAGACAGCGTCCCATAATTTGAAGCTGTTTATACGTTTTTCGGTAAAAACTGTCATCGATAATCTTGCCAAACGGGATTCCAAAAGCAATCAGCTTTCCGGCAATTTCCATAGTCTCTTTTGTTGTGTTGGAATGTTTAAACACACCGGTATCATGGATGATTCCGGTATAAAGTGCACCGGCAATACCGGCATCTAACTTTTCTTCCTCCATCAAACCATACAAAATCTCACAGGTTGAACTTGCTTCTTTTACAACATTTTCATTGCCAAACTTTGTATTTGTAATGTGATGATCAATATTTAACACATACGGCGTTTTTTCCATCACCTTTTGTGCATCACCAAGACGCTCCTCATCTCCGCAGTCAAGGGAAATAAACAGGTCATAGGAAGGCTTTTCATAAAAAGCATCTTCCTCCTTTAGGTAATCAAAAGCATCCGGTATCTCTTCCACATAAACACAGACCTGTTTGTCCGGATAATTCTTTTTTATGTACCGGAACAATCCCATGCAGGAACCGATACAATCGCCATCCGGGCGCACATGCCCGCCAATGGCAATCGTTTCTGCTTTTTCTATTGCTGACAGCAATTGACTCATTCGCTGTCACCCCCGTCCTCATCACGGTGATTCAACTCGCGGATTTTCTTCGACATCTCCACACCATACTCAATGGAAGTATCCAGAATAAATGTTAATTCCGGTGTATTCCTGAGATTCATACGGTGCGCTAACTGATGTCTGGCGTAAGCGGCACTCTTTTTGAGTCCCTCCATCGTCTTTTCCTTCGCCTCATCATCGCCGAGAACGCTCACATAAATTTTAGCGAATTTCAAATCCGGCGTTACTTCACAAGCCATCACCGAAGTCATCGGATGAATTCGCGGATCTTTAATGTCTTCGCGGATAATCTGGCTCATTTCACGCTGTACTTCGCTGTTAATACGAATATTTTTTACACTGTTTTTTCTCATTTTCCATCTCCGTTCCTAACGATTTGACTATCTCGGAACCTCAACCATCTTGTAGCATTCAATCTGGTCTTCTTCCTGCAAATCATTAAATCCATCAAATACAAGACCACATTCATAACCGGCAGCCACTTCTTTGACATCGTCTTTGAAACGCTTCAAACTTGACAAATCGCCCTCGAAAATCTGCTCGCCCTCACGCGTAATACGTGCACGACATCCGCGCTCAATCTTACCGTCCAAAACGTAAGAACCGGCAATCGTACCAACACCGGAAGCCTTGAATGTCTGACGGACTTCTGCATGAGCAATGACTTTTTCCTCATAAATCGGCTCAAGCATACCTTTCATCGCTGCCTCAACATCTTCGATTGCATCATAAATGACACGATACAAGCGCACATCTACATTTTCTCTGTCTGCTGTCTCTTTTGCTGCATTATCAAGTCGAATGTTAAATCCAATGATAATCGCGTTGGATGCACTTGCCAAACTTACATCGGACTCATTAATCGCACCAACGCCGCCATGAATCACACGTACAGCAACTTCTTCGTTACTTAATTTCACAAGACTCTGTTTTACAGCCTCAACAGAACCCTGCACATCAGCTTTGATAATTAAGTTCAATTCTTTGACATTACCTGCCTGAATCTGACTAAACAGTCCATCTAAAGAAAGTTTCTTCGCTTTTGTTTCCTCCAAAAGTTTATCTTTACCCTGGTCTACATAAGCCTGTGCAATCTGTTTTGCTTCTTTATCATTTTCTGTAGCAACAAAAATTTCCCCGGCACTTGGCACGCCATTCAGACCAAGAATCTCAACCGGTGTCGAAGGTGTTGCCTGTTTTACACGCTCTCCCTTGTGGTCAAGCATCGCACGGACTTTACCATAAGCAGTTCCTACGGCAATATGGTCACCAACGTTTAATGTACCTTTCTGTACCAAAACGGTTGCAACCGGTCCACGTCCTTTATCCAGCTGCGCTTCAATTACAATACCTCTTGCACGGCGTTTTGGATTTGCTTTGAGTTCCAAAACTTCTGCTGTCAGAATAATCATTTCCAAAAGGTTTGAAATACCTTCTTTTGTATGTGCCGATACCGGACAGAAAATCGTACTTCCGCCCCACTCTTCCGGAATCAGTTCATATTCAGACAACTCCTGTTTTACCCGCTCGATGTTTGCGCCTTCTTTATCAATTTTGTTAATTGCTACAATAATTTCTACACCGGCTGCTTTGGCATGGTTAATCGCTTCTACCGTCTGCGGCATAACACCATCATCTGCTGCGACAACAAGCACTGCTACGTCTGTTGACTGTGCACCACGCATACGCATAGAGGTAAATGCCTCATGTCCCGGTGTATCCAAAAATGTAATTTTTTCACCGTTAATGCGGACAACATAAGCACCGATATGCTGTGTAATACCACCCGCCTCATGTTCCGTTACATCGGTTTCACGAATGGCATCCAGAAGGGAAGTCTTACCGTGGTCAACGTGACCCATTACGCAGACAACCGGTGGACGTTTTTTCATCTTGCTTTCGTCCTCTTCTTCCTCTTTCAGAAGTTCCGCTACCATATCTACTTTTTCTTCCAGTTCCGCAATAATATCGAAAGAAAGAGCGATTTCTTCTGCTTCATCAAAAGTGATTTCCTGATTCAGAGAAACCATCTGACCCTGCATAAATAATTTCTTAACCAAAGCTGCCGCCGGCATCTTCATCTTATCTGCCAATTCGCGGATGGTTAAAGATTCCGGAATTGTAATCTGCTTAATATCTTCTTCCGGCTCCTGTTTTACCGGTTCCGGCTTAATGAAAGCTCCCTTACGGTTCGGATCCTTTTTGGAGCGGATTCTGCTCATTTCTTCCTTCGTACTCTTGCGGTAACCACCTGGTTTATTATTTCTATCATCTTTCTTACGGTTTCTCTGACGGGAATTTTTCTGTTCCTGTTTAATTCCGTCAAATCCGCTCTGCGCCTTCTCAAAACGCTCAAACACGCGGTTGTTGTTATTTCCATTACCGTTTCCATTTCGGCGGTCTCTATCGTTTCTGTCATTTCTATCGTTTCTGTCATTTCTATCGTTACGTCCCTGACCGTTATTGTTTGGCTTACGGTAATTATCGTTTTTCTTTGGCTGCTGAGGTTTCTGCGAAAAAACTTTTTTCTCTTCCGGCTTCTTCTCTACCGATTTCTTTTCTTCTGGTTTCTTTTCTTCCGGCTTTTTCTCCTCCGGCTTCTTTTCTACCTTAGGTTCTTCTTTCTTTTCTTCCACTTTCTTCTCAACCTTTGGCTCTTCTTTTTTCTCAACCTTTGGCTCCTCTTTAACCGGTGCTTTTACTTTCTCTTTTGGCTCTGCCTTTGCTGCCGCTTTTTTCTTTTTGAAATAATTCATCAGAAATCCAATTGCTTCGTCTTCAATATTGCTGTTTGCACCTTTTACTTCGAATCCGTTCTCATTTAAAAGTGTTACCAAATCGCCACTTTTTATATTTTTGTCCTGCTGCTGTATGCTTCGGGCAATCTCATATATTTTCATTTTTGCCATACTTTGTTACCTCCAAATCTAAATTCTTGCCAATTGCTTTTGCAAATCCACTATTTGTCACTGCTACAGACGCCCGGAATTCCTTTCCGATTGCCTTGCCAAGCATTTCTTTGTCCCCAAACTCCACATAAGGAACATGGTAAAAATGACACGAATCTGCAAATTTCTTTTTGGTATTACCGGATGCATCTTTAGCGACTATAACGAGTCTTGCAATCCCCTCACGAATCGCTTTCTCCGTCATAAATTCTCCGCTGACCACATCGCCGGCCTTCATCGCCAGTCCTAAAGAACCGAGGACCTTTCTAATCTGTACCATCTTTTAACTGCCTTTCTAACAATAGATACGTTTCTTCTTTTACATTCATTCGGAATGACCGGCTTAGAGCGTTGCTTTTCCATGCTTTTTTCAAACACTCCTCATTCGCACAAAGATACGCTCCTCTGCCATTTTTTCGTCCCGTACGGTCAAGCATAATTTCGCCTTCCTTTGTTTTCACGACACGAATTAAATCCTGTTTATCCCTGCACGCTCTGCAGGCAATACACTGTCTTTGTGGTTTTTTTCGCTCCTGCATGCCGCATTCCTCCTTTCCATATCATAAAAGAACTTACGATAAACTTTGTGTTTCGCTCTTGATATCGATTTTGTATCCTGTCAATCGGGCAGCCAGTCTTGCATTCTGGCCCTCTTTACCAATGGCAAGAGACAACTGATAATCCGGAACAATGACCTCTGCACTCTTTTCGCTAGGATCAACCGTAACCGATACGACTTTGGATGGGCTGAGAGCATGCTCAATGAAAATGGCCGGATCTTCGTTCCACTCTACAATGTCAATTTTTTCTCCATATAACTCATCAACTACAGCATTGACACGCGCACCGTTCATACCAACACAGGCACCTACGGCATCCACGTCGGGATTGTTACTGTAAACCGCAATCTTAGAACGGGAACCTGCTTCACGGGATACATTTTTAATTTCCACAACACCACTCTGAATTTCAGCAACTTCGGATTCAAACAAACGTTTTACCAGTTCCGGATGTGTACGTGAAATCACAATTCTCGGTCCTCTTGGTGTATCCTTTACTTCTGTTACATAAAGCTTAATTCTGTCATGTGCCTCAAAGTGCTCACTTGGAACCTGCTCCTGTTTGGTAAGTACGGCATCAATTTTGCCAATATTTACATTATAATTTCCATTGTTATAACGCTGTACCATACCGGTTACAATATCATGCTCTTTTTCATAATACTGTTCAAACAGCACTTTTCTTTCTTCTTCACGAATTTTCTGAACAACAACCTGTTTTGCTTTCTGGGCTGCAATACGTCCAAAGTTTTTCGGTGTCACCTCAATACTGACGGTCTCACCAAGTCCGGTTCCCGGATATTTCACCTCTGCCTCTGTCTGAGACATTTCAAGCATGGCATCCTCTACTTCTTCTACGACAACCTTATCCTGATATACATGGAACTCGCCTGTCTCACGGTCTAAATTCACACGGATGTTATCCGCTTTTCCATACTCATTTTTGCATGCTGCCACAAGTGAATTTTCAATAGCCTCAAGCAAAATCTCTTTGCTGATATCCTTTTCTTTCTCAATGGCATTTAATGCCTCAATTAATTCCGGATTTCCTTTCTTTGCTGCTGTCTTTTTCATTTTTTCTATTATCCTCCTATTCAATCATTCTATCGTATATCTGCAACGACTTAAAAAGTTATATATTTGCGAATCAGCGCAATTTCTTTGACCGGCGTTTCCATCTCTCTGTCATCCATTGAAAGAACAATCGTCTCCGTATCTTCCCGATACTCCTTCAATACACCAACAAATTCTTTGGCTGAATATTTTTTACCTTTTTCTTCCCATGTAACCGGTGAAAACAATTTCATCTCCACATCCTCACCGATGTTTCTCATAAAGTCTTTCGGCTTCTTAAACGGACGCAGTAATCCCGGCGAACTGACTTCCAAAATATAAGATTCCTCAATGAAATCGTCTTTGTCCATCTCATCACTCAGCTCATGATTTACAAGGGTAAGGTCATCAATCGTAATGCCGCCTTCCTTATCAATATAAACCCGAAGATGCCAGCTTCCCGCTTCCTTGACAAATTCCACATCTACCAGTTCAAATTGGTGTTTTTGCAGAATTGGCTCTACTAAAGCCTCTGTCTTTTGTACATAGTCCTGATGTTTACTCAATTCAAAACCTCTTTTCTTTAGCCGGAATGACTTCCGTCTGTATTTGAATCTACACGAAAAGAATGAGTGGACCAAAGTCCACTCATATCAATTAACAGTATCTTCATATAATAAAGTAACACAATTTCCTATGTTTGGCAAGAACTTTTTTATTTTAATGCTTCAATCATTGCCTCATAAGACTTCTTTGGCACATAAGAATATACCGTTTTGTACTTACCGGTTGTCTCGTCCTTAACTCTAACGCTCTTTCTTGTAAAGAACAATGGCTTACAACTGCCGCGCCAGGATGTCTGATCGCTGATTCCCCATACCGTAATGCCGGTAATTCCTTTCGGGCTTATGGTCTTGTCACGGTTTTTCTGAATATCTACAATCTGCTTAATAAAATCTTTCGTAAAGGCAGCTTGGTCAGCATCGGTTTCCTTTTCATTTTTATAAGCATATGTTGGCGTTCTTCCATCCGTATCGTCCGTATCAAAATTAATCGTAATATCAAGTTCCGTAATCTGAACTTCGAGTCCTGCATTAATAAATGCTTTTAATGCATTTCCATATTCTTCGAGAGTCGGACGCTTAATATCCACGTGGCTCTGCATACCGATA
>ERZ779992.323-NODE-323-length-36668-cov-3.021440_pt1 | contig 36668 bp, 33 predicted proteins | sample MGYA00511934_ERZ779992 | MGnify/ENA primary metagenome ERZ779992 (study PRJEB29588, sample SAMEA2163248) | human gut metagenome | biome: human gut; feature: human-associated habitat; material: faeces | place: Denmark | collected 2008/2010 ...
ATTATCTTTATTTTGTGGATGAAAACAATAGTTTATTACTATTAATAAAATATGATATGCTATATAATTATATACATTTTGCTCATACTCACTAGAATACTCTTTTGCAATATATTTTTTTGCAGTCTGCATTGATTTTAAATATTTCTTATAATAATTTTGGTCAAATTTTCTAACTACTGATTCCTCATTAAATCTATAGTTATACAAAGGCTCATTTAAAAAATATAATTTTTCTATATATTTTGACATTTGCATACAAAACAAAGCATCTTCACCAACACTTATTGTTTCATTAAATTTAACTTTATTATTTTTTATGAGTTCTGTTTTCCATATTTTAGTATGACAAAATCCAAAACCAGATTGTACATTAAAAATCATTTTCAAAAATTCATTACCATTAATAAGTAAATCGTTTTCTTTTTTGATTGCCTCTATCTTCTGTCCATACACTTTATTGTATGCACTAATAACACATTGACACTTATTTTCTATAGCTTTATTTAACATTTTTTTGCAGAAGTCTTTTTCAATATAATCATCACTATCTACAAAAGTTATCCAATCTCCATTAGCATTTTCTATTCCTATATTTCTTGCACTTGAGACACCGCCGTTTTCTTTATGGATGACCTTTATTCTTTTGTCTTTTTTTGAATAGTCATCACATATTTTTCCACTGTTGTCTGGACTTCCATCATCTATTAAAATTATTTCTAAATCACTATATGATTGATTCATTATACTTTCAATACATTCTTTTAAAAGCTCTTCTTTAACTTTGTATATTGGTACTACTACACTTATCATCTTTTTCTTCTTTCTTGCTTCGTATTATTAGATTAGCAAATATAAATGAAATTATATACGATGGTATCGCTGTCTGTATTCTGATAAATGTTACAAATACTCCATAAAAAATTAAATAGTATATTGTAAAACTTTTTACATTAATATCTTCTTTTAACTTCTGGTATATTGCTTCAATTAAAAATCCAAACATACAAGACATTATAAAAACAAACGAATATCCACCATCTAAATATAAATAATATACAGGGCTTACAAACGCATTACTTTTTCCACTTCCTACATCTTTAAATTGTTCAGCATTAAGTATATTTTTATATGCTCTTTCATATACTTCTGGAATCATATTTTTTAGTTTAAAAGTTTCTAATACTCTGAAGCAATAACTATGTATTCCAAAAAAAGTTGTCATTCCATAAGTATATTCTGTATTTTTTATTTGTGGTAACCATTCACTTAGTAGTGTTGGTGGCAAAGCAAAATACGTATATGTTTGCTTAATCAATTTTCCAGGACCTGTTCGTACTGTTGTATATAAAGTAATAATTATTAAAGCCACTAGCATAATTACTAATAGTATTTTGCTATACTTTTTTATGTATTCTTTAGATATTTTTCCATCCTTTATTGCTACATAAAAAGCAAATATCAAGCATGCAATAAAACAAATAAAACCTAATCTGCCTCCGCCTCCTGCTAAACTTGAAGTTATTAACGTTAATATAGATATAACCAAAAACAATATTTTTTTCTTTTTGTTATCTCCATAAAATACATAATATAATGCGATTGGATTTATTAAAGCAGCAAATGGTTCTAATATTATATTTCTGAAGCACGACTCAGCAAAACTTCTTCTACTTAAAATTGGATTATTAGAGCCAACCGGTTCTAATGTCCAGTTTCTTATTTGCCACATAGGGGTTCCATCTGCCAATTGTTTTATAATTATAATTAAATCTATTAAATTAAACAATATTACAGAAAAACCTAGAAATAAAAACACTTTATCTAGTAAATAATATTTCTTACTTTTTTCATTGTTTTTTATACCACTATTTAAAAACTTTTCTTTTATTATTTTAAATATTAAATTTCCTAAATAAAAACTAACTATCATAATCATTATTAATAGATACGCTTCATCACTTGGTTTATAAATCCCATATAAATTTAATATTGATAAAAATAATATAAAGGTCCATAGTGCGTAAAAAATCGTTGAAGGATTTATCAACTTATTTTTTCTTTTTACATCAATTGTAGTTATCAAACAAACTAGACTAGAACAAAAAGCTAATATATTCATTTACATTTTCCTCTAAAAGCTCTTTCCGTATTTTTTTCCTGTGAATTTTGCCTTTAAAAAGCTTGTTCCTTTTTTTAGCCAATTCACATTTTGCATATCCATTACTTTTACTTCTTCATACTTTATTTTATTCTTGTTTACCCAAACATCAAGTAATAGTTCAGATATTCTTCCATAAAATCTTGCATGAAAACTATCATACTTACTCGCGTCAGTTCTTTTTTCTAACTCAAATAATATGTCAAAAAGCCATGTGCAATATTCATCTAATATTTCTTTTTTCATAATAAACATGTTAAACATATGTGCCGACGTTCTTTTATGTAATTTATCAAATTCGCTTAAATATTCTGGACATTTTTCTTCTATTATCCTTCTTGTCTCATCCAGTGGCTCTATATACATTGTATGTTCATAATGAGAATACAAGTTTTCTATATAATACTTTCTTTTCTTAGGAAGTATTATATCTGTTTTTTTAAGTAACTCTTCTGTTTCCTTTTGTGTTAATACTATCTTAAATTTTTCATTTTCTTCTTTTGGTATTTTCTTTTTATTTGTAAAATATCTTCTATAATGAACCAATCCAATATTTTCTGCCTCTAAGTTTTTCCAAGCCCAATATAAGCCTGTTAATTCACAAAAATATGGGTTTTTTAGAGATATATTATTTCCAGTATTATCTTGCGTATATTCTTCTATTTTTGTTTTTCCTTCTGCACCAACTTGTACTGGAAAATACATTTGATCTTCTGGCATCTGATATTTTTTATGCGTTGCCACTATTATTTTTATATTTTTCACTGTTTTCTCCTATAGCATTCAATTATATTTACTGTATTTTTATACAGCTCCCTCTTTTTTGAATATTTTTAAAAATGTTTTTAATATTATTTTTAAATCCATTACTATGCCTCTACGTTCTATATAGTAGGTATCCATATATGCACGTTCTTCAAAATCAACATCATTTCTACCATTTACTTGCCAATATCCCGTAATACCTGGTTTTACTTTTGTAATTGAATTATAATAATACTCCCCAAGATCTTCTTTTTCTCTATATAAATATGGTCGTGGGCCTACTAAGCTCATCTCTCCCTTTAAAATATTTACAAATTGAGGAAATTCATCTAGACTTGTTTTTCTTAATATATTTCCCAATTTTGTTATTCTCGGATCATGTTTTAATTTTTTATATTTCTTATATTCTTTTTTTGCTTCAGGATTTTCTTCTAAATATCTATATAATTTTTCATCTGCTTCCATTACCATTGTTCTAAACTTGTACATTCTGAATTGTTTTCCATTTTTTCCTATTCTTATTTGTTCAAAAAATAATGGGCCATCATTTTCATGTAAACATATTCTTATAAACCAAACAACCGCAATTAATGGTACTAATAAAATAGTTCCCAAAATCCCTGCAATTATATCTACTATTTTCTTCATTATTAAATATGATAAGTTGTTATTTACTCTTATTTCTTTGTCTTTACTTGTTCTATAGTTTTCTTGCTCATTTTGATTGATAATGATTACATTTTCTACTGCAACATTTTCTAACTCTTCTTTCACCGCCAAGTTGCTTTTACTCATGGCAAAACATTCCCTTCTATCTTATTGTTTATACTTTTGTTCTTACATATTAATGTTTTAGAACCTATTTTTATTTAAAAACTTATTTCGAATATCCTGTTTTCTTCACTATTGCAGCACTCATTTCTTTTACTGTATCTGATGCCTCATAATCTTCTTGTTCAAATGCTTCTTTATGTAATCTTTCTACATTGCTTTGTAATGTTACAGGTACTCCATACCATCTGTCCAATGTTATTCCTTTTGTATCGTATGGCCAACCAATGCTTTCCGTTACCTTAAATGAAGCTAATTTTGGAATTAGTCCCCATATTTCTGATGTAGATATGTTTGTTCTTATTTTTGGTAGAATTGTGTCTGCAAAGCTATTTAATTGTCCTACTCCTAATGTTTTTGCTTTGCTTAGCATTGCTTCTACAACAGTTCTCATTCTTTCTGTTCTCTTATAGTCTCCACCAGCGGTGTATCTAACTCTTGTATATGAAACTGCTTGCACCCCATCTAATTTCTGCCTGCCAGAATGTGTTATATGTGATGATTTAACTCCAGAGCTTTCAGAAGTTGCATCTATATAGTCGTTTACATATTTAATTTCTGATTTGTCTATATCTATGTATACTCCACCCAAACTATCAACAGCAGCTATTACTGCATCAAAGTTTACTGTCACAAATTCTGTTATATTCAAATCCATTGCTTCGTTTAATGATTTTAGCGTATTTTGAGCACCACCATATGAATAAGCATGTGTTATTTTATCTAATCTTTTGGTTCCATTTTCCATTACATATACATAAGTATCTCTATATACAGAAATCAACTTTATTTCGTTTGTTTCTTGATTTATACTAGCAATCATCATACAGTCACTTCTGTTTCCAAGTCCATAATCATCTGCTCTGCTATCTATTCCAAGCAAAGCTATGTTTCTATAGCCTTTTAGTTCTTCTTTTGTATCTTCATTTATTCCAACTGCTGTTGTATCTATGTTTTCTTTTTGCATTTTGCCTATTTTACCATTTACAAATGTATATCCAGCAACACCAAGTCCAACAATTATTATTACAAGAACAAGTAATATAATCAAAAATATCTTTAATCCTTTATTCATTTTCTTTTTCTTTCTCATATTATTTTCTTCTTTTCTTTCCTTGTTTCTTTCATATGCTCCATATTTATAATTTTCTGGGCTTATGTCTCCTTCTTTTCCCGAATTATCGGCCATTCGTTTTCCTTTTGTTGACATTTTATTTTTTCCTCCTTAAAGGTTGTTTATATACTATATAAAAACTAATTTTCATTTCTTTGTTACTAGCATGGTATTCACTATTATAATATCAATTTTATAATAAAAGTTCAATACTTTTTATTATATTTATGCACTTTTTTCGACTTTTTTTGATATTTCTTTTTATCTGTATTTTTCAGATTTTGCGTTAACTCTAAGTGTTTTTAGATTTTCTTTTTTATATTATTCTCAAAAATTAACAAAAAAATCTCATGATATTTCTACCACGAGAAGTTTTTTATCCTAATATATTTATTTCTTTTTCTAGTTGTCTTAAAAAATATCTCTTGTTTGATTTAAATTTTGCTGGAGTAAAGCGTTTTGCTTGTTTTATCAACAAGTCTATCTTATCAAAATCTTCTAAAGCTAATATATAGCCCTCAGCTGTGAAATTATCTAATATTTGTAATTGATGGTCATTTACGTGCTCACCATACTGTTTTAGTCTTGCTGCTGCTATTATTTTTTTACCTTTTTTTAATGCTGTAAGTATAGTTCCAACTCCGGCATGACATATTATTAAATCGGCTCTATCTATGCACTCTTCGAATTTTCTAACAGACATATAGTCTATTATTTTCATATTTTTAGATTCATATTTTGTACTTCCAGCTTGTACTATTATTTCCTCTTTTTTGCTTATTTTTCCCTCGTCTATTTTTTTCTGCAAAGCATCTAATAGTCTAGGAAATTTTTTATCTTGAGTTCCCAATATTACGAATATCATTAGTAAATCCACCCCCAACATACAGATTTTGGATATACTTTGTGCATTTCTTCCCATTGTACTACAAATGTGTCTGCAATTGGATAAACTAGCCTTCCAGCAACTGTTCCAGATGTTCTATTTGCAAAGGTTTCTATAAATATTACTTTGCTTCCAAATAATTTTGCAATGTAACACATTGGTACTGCCGTGTGTGTACCAGTTGTTACAACTACTTCTGGTTGATATCTAAAGAAATAATACAAGCTTATGAAACAATTTGCTATAAATTTAAATATATATATGAATGGATATTTTTTTGTTCCATATATTAAAAAGCTTATTTTATCTTTGTATTCTTCTTTAAAACTGTCATCTACCTTAGTTTTTTCTGTAACTATATGATAGTCAAATTTTTTGAATAATGGTTTTATTTGCATTAATTCATTTAAATGTCCGCCAGTACTTGCAATAAACATTACTTTCCTTTTTAATCCGGTCTCCTCATTTTTTTCTGCTAATTGTTTTGGTTTATTCGAATTTCTATTTTTTATTTTTTCTACAATCCATACTATTATCATTACTAATAGTATTCCAAACGTTGCACCAACTGTATCTAAACATACATCTGTAAATTCTCCGCTTCTTCCTGGCACAAATAGCTGATGGAATTCATCTGTGCATGCATAAAAGAAACATAGCATTACGCTTGCATCAAATTTATATTCTTTACAGCCTTTAAATGTTTGTGCACAACACATTACAAGCGTTCCTAACAATAAATAAATTGAAAAATGTGCAACTTTTCTTATTATGGGATGTATTGTATTTATTAGTGTATCTGTATTAACTTCTGGATTATCTTGCCATATTATGCTTACTATAAATTTTGTAACTCCCACGCTTGTTCTAGAAGACTCTGTTGATTGCTCTGACGAAAACCTAAATATTGTACAGCATACAATCACAATGCAAATCATTAATAAATATCTAATTATATGTTTTAAAATGTTTTTATTCATTTACTATTCCCTTCTCAATGCAAAATCATTTTAATTTGGCTTGAAATATTATTTACAAAGCAATGACACATACGGTATTATATGTCAACTATTTTTAAATAATATTTGACGTAGCCAAAATTGTAATCATTTTTCAACCGTCCAATTACATTTTATTTGGTACTTTTATTCCTAATAAATTTAGTCCTTTTTCTAGTACTGTTTTTACCATATATGTTAAGTACAAACGTGCATCCTTAATTTCTTTTTCTTGGTCTAATATATGGCAATTGTTATAAAAACTACTGTATTGTTCAGCAAGTGTTACTAAATATCTTGCAAGTATAGAAGGTTCTTCTTTTTCTGTTACATTGTTTAGAGTTTGGTTAAAGTTATACAATGTTGTGATTATATTCTTAGAATCTTCATCATTTAGTTTAGATACATCTACATCTTGTATATTTGGAATGTATCCAGCTTTTTCTAATACACTCTTCGTACGTACACAGATATATTGTACATATGGTCCTGTTTCTCCATTGAAGTTAAGCATTATATCCCAGTCGAATATCTCATCTTTTATTCTATTGTTCGATAAATCGTTGAATATTACTGCTCCAACGCCTACCATTTTTGCAACTTCTTCTTTATTTTCCAAGTTTGGATTTTTTTCTTCTATTATCTTTTTGCTCTTTTCGATTGCCTCGTTCAATAGGTCTTCGAGCTTAATTATATTTCCTTCCCTTGTAGACATTTTTCCTGTTTTTAATTGAACCATTCCAAACGGAACATGTTTTAATCCATTTGTATATTTTTCGTCTATTCCAAGGTATTTAGCTGTTGCAAATACTTGTTTAAAATGTAAAGCTTGCTCGTATGAAGTTAAATACAACGCTTTATCAAAATCGTATGTTCTTGCCCTATAAAGTATTGCAGCCAAGTCTCTTGTTGCATATGTACTAGAACCATTAGATTTTATTATTAAGCATGGAGGCATGTTGTATTCATCAAGTTTTACAACTTTTGCACCTTCAGACTCTTCAAGTTTTCCCGCATTCTCAAGTATATCAACTACCTCTGGCATCTTATCTGAATAAAACGCTTCACCATTTAAAGAGTCAAATTTTGAGCCTAGCATATCATAAATTTTTTGAAATTCTTTTAGGCTTAAATTTCTAAACTTTTGCCATAAATCGACACAATATTTATCTCCGTCTTCCAACTTTTTAAAGTTATTTCTGCAGGCTTCTAAAACACTCTCGTCTTCTTTGCATAAATTATTTATTCTTACATAAATTTCTGTAAGTGAATCTATCGGCTTTTCTTCTATGTTATATTCTTCGCCCCAAAGTTTATATCCTTCTATAAGCTTTCCAAACTGAGTACCATAATCTCCTAAATGGTTAATTCCAGTAACATTATATCCTAAATATTTATATATGTTGTACAAAGCTCCCCCAATAACAGTAGAGCGCAAATGTCCTATGTGGAAAGGCTTTGCAATATTGGGAGACGAATAATCTATTACAACATTTTTAGAATTTTCTTGGGTTTCACTTCCATATTTATCTTGCATTTTATTAAAGTTCTTTATAACTTCTTCTGCTATTTTATTTTGATTTAATTTGAAGTTTAAAAAGCCATTCACAGCATTCACTTCGCTAATTTCGTCTACATTATTCGCATTAATTTGCTCTCTAATACTTTCTTGCAAATCATTTGCAATCATCACAGATGATTTTCTAAGCTCTTTTGCTAAAATAAAGCATGGAAAAGCAAAATCTCCATTATTTGTATCTTTTGGTACTTCAATATTTGTTATTATCTTATCTTTTTCAATATTTGTTGCTTTAGCTATTTGTTCAGCTATAATCTCCTTAAAATCCTTCACTTCTATTTCTCCTTTTTCTCCCCATTGGGCGGGATTCTAATCTCCTAGACAAATTCCTATATCTCTGGCTGTTTTTACCAAGTCGTCGTCCATCGTTACTTTACGTAAGTTGCTCTCCGGAGTATTTCCAGATACAGCACCAATCTCTTTATTGTTTCCTACAACGTCTTCTAGTGTTGCATAATCTAGTCTTCCGTTTTTCATAACTGCAATTGTTCCAAACTTTCCTTCCATTGCAAGTTCCATTGCTTTAGCGCCATATTTTGTAGATAAAACTCTATCAAATGCAGTTGGAGTTCCACCTCTTTGCATATATCCTAAAACAGTACATCTGGCTTCAAATCCAGTAAGCTCTTCAAGTTGCTTTGCAACTTTTTGTCCTGCTCCTCCTAATTTGTTGTTATCTACACCTTTTCCGTTGTTTCTAACACCTTCTACTGTTATTGTTCCACCATTTGGAACTGCGCCTTCTGCAACAACTACAATGCTAAATTGTTTTCCAACTTTTGATCTTTGTTGAATTTTTCTTACTGCTGAATTTATATCATATGGTATTTCTGGTATTAAAGCTATATCAGCCCCTCCAGCTATTGCAGACTCTAATGCAATCCAGCCGGCATATCTTCCCATAACCTCAAGCACCATTATTCTATGATGTGTTTCTCCTGTTGTGTGTAATCTATCTAATGCTTCTGCCGCAACAGATACAGCTGTATTATATCCAAATGTAATATCTGTACAAGCAACATCATTATCTATTGTCTTTGGAACACCGATAACGTTGATTCCCTTTAAGCTAAAGTCTCTTGCGGATTTTTGGGTTCCATCTCCTCCAAGTGTAAATATACAATCAAACCCGTCATCTTTTACATTTTGAACACATTTGTCCGATAAATCTTGATATTCAATCTCTCCATTTGGAAGTACAACCTTATAATTAAATACATTTGCATTTGTAGATGAACCAATTATAGAACCACCCTTTGGTAAAATTCCAGATGCATTACTGTTCTCATTCGTGCTCAATCTTACAAAGTCATTATTAAGTAAGCCTCTATATCCATCTATGAATCCATAGCACTCTATATTATTTTTTTCTGCTGTTTTTATAATTGCTCTAATAACAGCATTAAATCCTGAAACATCTCCACCATTTGCTAGTATTGCAACTTTTTTCAACATATTTTCATTCCTCCAATTTTCTTAAGTTTTTCTATATTTATTCTTTACACATTATAGCAAATTAAACAAAAAAGTCAATTAAATCTATATAAAAGTTTGCGGAGGACAGTCTGCCCTCCGCATTTTTGCCAATTGCTTTTCCCTGTCGTTTTCTGTTCTTAGTTATTTTCCAGTTTCAACAGGTTGGCGCATTCAAACGCCGCCATGGAATATGCCTTTTTACTCGGCATAAAAAAGCGGCCCTCAACGTCATACGTCTTCAATTTGTTCAGAATTCTAATAGCCCGCTCATAGTTGCAAGCCATTTTGAATTCCATTGCGAACTTGTTGTTGCTATCCCAGCAAATTTCAATAATTGGCATACTAATTCCTCCTTTTGGAACGAATTTAAATGTAGACTACATTTTATCATATTTTCTTTATTTTTGCAACAATTTGTCATTATTTATCATTTTTATGTTTACTATTTTTATTGCACATTTTACATATTTTAGTTATTCACAAGCCTGTGGATAATGTGGATAACTCTGTGGATAGTTTATATTCTAAGCTTTCATTTTGAAGTTATACACATATATTATTGTTAATTAATTTATGAAAACTTGTCTGATAAGACAAGCATATTTATTATGTATATATTCTAAACATTGTTTCGTCAAACTTCTTTTTGCAACTTCATATTCTAATTTTTCATCATTATTATAAATGAATTACAAATTGTCGAATTTTAGTTTTTTGTAATTGACATAACTCTCCATAAGGTTTATAATGATTTTATAGTCTTTTAGGCTTAATAGCAAGCACATTGACATTTTGATAAGCAAAGGAGATTCATTATGATCACTCGTGTACGTCTTTTACTGGTAACAAAATCGCCTGCAGTTGCGAAGTTCGTTCGGAGTTTCGAGGCAATTCAGGAGATCTCGGACATTTCTCAGGTTTCTAAAGTCTGGGAAAACAACAAAACTCCGGTGATTCTCGGAGCCACGATGGTTAATTGTCCTGCAATCTACCTTCCCGAAGAAGGTTTTGCGGACGACAAAGCATTCATCGAATTCTGCCATGAAAATGGTTTTGAATGCGGTGAAATGATTACTGGCATCAAGTATGACAGCAATCAGGAACGGTGCATCTTGTGTGAGCTTGCATCTCTCAAGGGCATGCCTACCACTATTGCAACGTACAATCGAGTCGTAGACAAGGAGGTCGACTGTATTATCTATTCGTCCCCTCACTTCTACGTCACCAGCGAGCTTGGGGCCTTAAAGCAGGGTTATCTCATGATTGTGCCTAAACAGCATATTCTGAGTGTTGCCCAGTTCTATCCTGCGCTCATGGTAGAATATAATCAGGTTTGCAAAGACCTCGAATATATTCTTCAAGGAGCATATCCCGAGGCAACCTGTGTTACCTTTATGGAACACGGCAGTGCTCCTGGTGGTATCACTTCTCACAAGAAGTCTATAGTCCACGCGCATACGCACGTGGTTACCGACTTCCGGCTCAACGAGCATCATAAGCTCATGGTCAAACTTGCGCCGATTGATGATATCTCTCTGGCAAGCGAAACCCACTACTTCTCCTATCAGGAAGGTAGCGACGGACAGTTGATGATTTGCATGGACAGCAATGTCTATGTTCAGCGTCAGTTTCCTCGACAGGTCATGGCTGAAGAGCTGAAGTTGGCTCCCGGCCAGTACAACTGGCGGAAGGTTGGCTTCGAGGAAAACGTTCACGCAACTCTTCCACGTCTTCAACTATTTGAAGAACGCCGAGCTGCCAAAACGTATTGCAGACCGCACAAGAGGCTTTGTGATCGGTTACGCTAAGCGCGAGGATCACGAAGACTAAGGGTTAGCCTTTTCCCCATAGCACAGTGTCAAAGTCTAAGACAAGTAGAGAAAATTTTTACTAAAATTGCTCTGCTTGTCTTTTTTCGTTGCAATAATTGGAAAAATATATTATAATTTATACATAGAAACGGAGGTATATCAACATATGAGTAATGAAATTGTATTACCAAATTACGAACATTGTATTTTAAATACTATAACATCTATTTTAAAATACTATAATGTTGAAACAAAACATAAATCTTTAGGAAGCTTAGATAAACTACTAGAAAAAAAATACAAGAACGTAGTTTTTATTGTTTTAGATGGAATGGGAGAACATATTCTTAATAATTTATCTAATAACGGATATTTCTTTAATAAAAAAATTGATTGTGTAACGTCAGTATATCCATCAACAACAACAGCTGCACTTACAACATACTACGCTGGAAAGCCACCTTACGAGACAGGATGGATTGCATGGTCTCAATATTTTAAAGAATACGGTAGAGCCATCGACATGTTATCTCACAAAGAGTCTTACAAGGGTGAAGATATAATAAAAGGAGCAAGCATAAATGTTTTTGATAGTGTAGTAAAATATACACCAATATTTGAACAAATTGAAAAGGCCTCTCCAAACGTAAAGGCATTTGAAATAAACCCAACATATTCAGATAAGAGATCTAGAAGAAGTGTTAGAGCAAATAATTTAGATGAATTAATAGATTCTATAGAGACACTTTGTGACACATCTTCTGAAAACTTTATATTTGCTTATTCAGATAACCCAGATGGATTACTACATAAATTTGGAGCTTCTTCTGATGAAGCAAAAGAATTTATACATGAAGCCGAACATAAAATAGAAGAAATGTGCAACAAAATGTCAGATGATACAATCGTAATCATCTCAGCAGACCACGGTCATAAAGACATAGAAAAAGCATATACATTGCTAGATTATCCAGAAATTTTAGAATGCTTAACTATGCCAGCTTCTCTTGAATCTAGAGCATTAACATTCAATGTTAAAGAGAATATGAGAAAAGAATTTGAAGAAAGATTCAACAAAGTTTTCAAAGATGAATTCTGGTTAATGACAACTGAAGAATTTTTAAGCAAAAACTTCTTAGGATTCGGAGACAAACATCCAAAGATAGACGATTTCATAGGAAACTATGTAGCATTATCTATTTCAGGAAGCATTATAAGACTAGAAACATTCTTAGCAGAAGGAAAAAAAGTAAAGAAATCAACGCACTGCGGACTTACACCAGATGAAATGGAAGTGCCAGTAATAGCAATAACAAAATAACATGAATTATAAAAATAAGATTAAAAGAGACTGATTTTAATTCAGCCTCTTTACTTATGTATATTTCACACTTTACATTATTTAATTGATATTGCAACAATTAGCATTATCTGCAATGCAATCATTACTGGAATTCCAATAAAGAATCTTGGTTTCTTCGTCTTATGATGAAAAGTATACATTCCAATAATCGCTCCTATGCTACCTCCGATTAAAGCTAAGGTTAATAGTGTAGATTCTTTTATTCTCCATCTATCTTTTTCGGCTTTTTTCTTGTCTATAAACATAGCAAAAAAGGCAATTATGTTTATTATCAGTAAATATATTATTATATTTTTTAGTGTAAAAATATTAGTTAATTCTACCATTCCAAATCTCCATATAGTATTACATTTTATTTTTTCGCCCAAAAAGTGGCGTCCCTATTGGGCAAAATTATGCAAATAAGCTCATCTGGTTGCTTTGGCTCATTCCTTCCAAGCATCCTGCTTTGTCTAGCATTTCTATTGTAGATTTGCCGACTTTTGCACGTATTTTCATATCATCTATAGACATGAATTCTCCTTCTTGTCTTGCTTCTTGTATTCCTTGTGCTGCAACTGTTCCAAGTCCAGGGATACTGTTTAGTGGTGGGCGTATTCCATCGACTTCTACTTTAAATTTTACAGCATCTGACTCGTATAAATCTATTGGTAAGAAGTTTAACCCTCTTTCATACATTTCTAGAACTATCTCTAAAACTCCATATGTGTCTTGATCTTTCTTTGTTGCTGCTTTTCCGGCAAGTTCTATTTCTTTCATTTTATTCTTTACACGCTCTACCCCATGGCACATTATCTCACTATCAAATGCATCTGCTCTTATAGAAAAGTATGCGGCATAATATGCTTTTGGAATGTGAACCTTGAACCACGCAATTCTGAAGGCGTTTGTAACATATGCAGCAGCATGGGCTTTAGGGAACATGTATTTTATTTTTTTACATGAACCAATGTACCATTCTGGTATGTTGTATTCTCTCATCGTTGCTTCGTGGCCTTTCCAGCCTTCTGGGTCTTTTGATGGCTTTCCTTTACGGACAAACTCCATTATTTTGAAGGCTTTTTGTGGTGGCAATCCTTCCTTGATTAGATAAATCATAATATCATCTCTACAACATATAGCATCTTCCAGCTTTATAGTGCCTTCCTCGATTAAGCTCTGTGCGTTGTTTAACCATACGTCTGTACCATGTGATAGACCTGAAATTCTAATTAATTCATCGAAGGTCTTTGGTCTTGTGTCTACAAGCATTCCTCTTACGAACTTTGTTCCAAACTCTGGTACTCCAAAGCTTCCAACTTCACTGTGTATTTGTTCTGGAGTAACTCCTAATGCCTTTGTAGAACTAAATATAGACATTGTTTCCTTGTCATCTAATGGCACTTTTGTTGGGTCTTGTCCAGTAATATCGAATAGCATTCTTATCATAGTTGGATCATCATGGCCTAGTATATCTAGCTTCAATAGGTTCTGGTCTATTGAGTGGTAGTCGAAGTGAGTAGTTATAATATCTGAGGTTGGGTCATCTGCTGGATGCTGAACAGGTGTAAATTCGTAGATTTCTCTTCCCTTTGGAACAACTATAATTCCACCAGGGTGCTGACCTGTTGTTCTTTTTATTCCTGTGCAACCATAAGCAACTCTAATTACCTCTGAATTGTTTATTGGTATTCCTCTTTCTTCGTTATATTTTCTAACATAACCCATTGCCGTCTTTCCAGCAACAGTACCAACAGTTCCAGCTTTGAAAGTTGTACCTTTTCCGAATATTACTTCTGTGTATCTATGTGCTTTTGCTTGATATTCTCCAGAGAAGTTTAAGTCGATATCTGGTTCCTTATCTCCATTAAAGCCCAAGAAAGTTTCGAATGGAATATCTAGTCCATCTTTTGCGAGTCTATGCCCGCACTTTGGGCACATCTTATCTGGTAAGTCGAATCCATTCTTCACACCATAATCTGTAAAGTCTGAATACTTACAGTTTGGACATCTATAATGTGGTGGAAGCGAGTTAACCTCCGTAATACCTGTCATGTTGGCAACAAAAGACGAACCAACAGAACCTCTGGAACCAACAATGTATCCATCTGCATTTGATTTCCAAACCAGTTTCTGTGCTATGATGTACATAACGGAGAATCCGTTTTTAATGATAGATGTTAGCTCTTTATCTAGTCTTTCTTCAACTATTTGTGGAAGTGGGTCTCCATATAACTCATGTGCCTTATTGTATGCAATATCTTTAATTGTTTTCTCACAATCATTTATGTATGGAGGGCATTTTTCTGGTGATATTGGGCTGATTTGCTCACACATATCCGCTATTTTATTGGTATTTGTAACAACAACCTCATATGCTTTTTCTTCTCCTAAATAACTGAATTCTTCTAACATTTCTTCTGTTGTTCTTAAATATAATGGTGCCTGCAAATCGCAATCTGCATAGCCTTGGCCAGCCTCTAATATACGTCTGTATATTTCATCTTCTGGATCCATAAAGTGAACATCGCAGGTTGCGACTACCAATTTATCCAGCTTCTCTCCTAAGGCAACTATTTTTCTATTTATGTCTCTTAAACCTTCTACATCTGGTACGACGCCATTTCTAACCAAGAACATGTTATTTCCAGTCGGTTGAATTTCAAGATAATCATAATCTCTTGCGATTGCTTCTATTTCTTCATCATCTTTTCCATTTTCGATTGCTTGATATAATTCTCCTGCCTCACAAGCACTTCCTAAAATCAAACCTTCTGAATATTGCTTATATATTGATTTTAGTAGCATTGGTCTGCCTTTATATATGTAATCCAAGTGTGATATTGAAATTAATTTGTATAAGTTTCTTAATCCGACATAGTTTGTAGCAAGGATTATTGCATGGAAACTCTTTAACTTCTTGTAATTTACGTTTTCGCCAGCAAGCTTATCTATATCCTCTATAGTTTTAGCACCTTTTTCTTCTAGCATGTTTAACATTACTCTAAATACTTTTACAGTAGTATCAACATCATCTAAGGCTCTGTGTGCAACTAATACTTCAATTCCAAGTTTATCTGCGATTATTCCCAACTTATACTTTTTAAAGTCTGGGAATAAATCTTTTGCAAGTCTTAGAGTATCTAGGTAAGTATTGTCTAAAGATAATCCTAATTGCTTTGCATTATATTTCAAGAAACCAACGTCGAAGTCTGCATTATGTGCAACAATTACGCTATCCCCTACAAACTCTAACACTTTTGGCAATACTTTATCTATTGTCTCTGCATCTTTTACCATGTCATCTGTAATGTTTGTAACCTCTACAACCCTTTGAGGAATTGGCTTTTCAGGGTTTACGAAGCATTCAAATTCATCAATGACTTCACCCTTTTCGTTCATCTTCATTATACCAATTTCGGTAATCTTCTCTGTTCTAAACGAAAGGCCTGTTGTCTCTAAGTCTAATACACAATATGTAGTGTGTAAATCTTGTCCCTTTGGATTCGAAACAGATGGCACCTTATCTGGAACCAAGTATGCCTCGACTCCATAAAGTACCTTCATGTCTGGGTTATTTACTCCTAGCATCTTGTGTGCATCTGGGAATGCTTGAACACTTCCATGGTCAGTAATTGCAATAGACTTCATCCCCCATTTCATTGCACGTTTTATAAGGTTTTTAGCAGGAGTGATTCCATCCATTGTACTCATCTGAGTATGCATGTGAAGCTCAACTCTTTTAATCTTAGCATTATCGGTTCTTACAGCTTTCTTCTCTTCTGGCATTTCTACAATAGTATTTACCAAAACACCCAGCTGTTTTGCGTATGGGTCAAATTGTGCAGTACCAGCAATTCTTACTCTTGCAGCACTCTTTAACCTCTTCTTTAATTTATCCAATTTTTCTGGTGCAGAGAACACCTTGCAATCGATTGTATTAGTTCCATCATAAACACTAAATATAACAAGTGATTTACCACTTTTTAGTTCTCTTACTTTTATTCCGAGATTGATGTCATCGTCTTTTGCATCAAGCTCTACACTTAAAATCTGTCCTTCTAGTATTACGTTTCCGCTATCTACGCCTATATCTTGAATCTTTATGATTGGATCACTTAAATTCAAACTTCTACCATAAATTAATGGTGTATCTTCTTCAGGTGCAGCAACAGCCTCTGGAGCATCTGGCATTGGTGGCATAGGAGCTTCTTGTGCAGGACTTGGAGCGGATTTATTATATTGCTTCTTCTCTCCATATTGTCCCTTGTTATACTGACTCTTATTATATTGACCTTTGTTGTATTTGCTTTGTCCGGCTGTCTTGTTAGCATATTGCTTTGTTTCTTGTTGTGGTTTTGCACTGTGTTCAGCACTAGCTGTACCATTATCCTTGGTCATTTCAAGTATTGCTTCTTTTTCGAGTCTCTCTAATCTTTCTTTATATTGAGTAACCGTATTTTCAGAAACCTTTTCTTCATATGTCATCGTATATTTTTTGCCATATATATTATAAATTAGCCCAGCAAAAACCTCATTAAATTTATTGCTCTCTAAAAACTCTTTTCCATTTAGAAAAAGAGTAACCTTTATATTGTTATTAACAATTTGAATCTCACTATTATTCAAAAAAGCTCTCGCAATAGGATGCTTGTACGAAATATACTTAACAATACTTTGCCATTCTTTTGCTATTTTTTCAGACACATCGACTTCTTCCTCAAGCTCATATTTTATTGTAAGCTTAGCAGTTTGAATTTGAAAACGCCTTTCCATATACTTTTCTAGTTCTAAAACATCGTTAATATCAATTAATTTATTAGAAGCAATAAATACTTCTAATAAATTTTTCTTTTTATATAAATCAATTCCTATAACTCTTGCCGCATTAAGAACAAAACTGTTAGAGTTATAGTCTTTAAAAACCTCTTTAACAGTCTTTGAAGTTTTAACTTCATCCATTCTATTCAGTTACCCCCATAACTTATAAAACTTAATTTCTAATTTTTCAATCGTTAGAATATCCTAATAATATCATGATACGTCACCACAATCGACACCGCCATGAGTATTGCAAAACCTGCCAACTGTATTTTTATTTCTGTTTCTTGTTTTAATGGTTTTCTGCGAATTGCTTCCAATAGTATTAGCACAATTTTTCCTCCATCGAGTGGTGGAAATGGCAATAAGTTTGTTACGCCAAGTGATATTGATATAGCTGCTAATATATAAATAAACTCCCTAAATCCATTTGTTTTTGCGACTACCTCAGATATTCCAACAGGACCAACTAGTTCTGCCGACGATACTTTTCCAGTGAACAGTTGCTTTACACTCTCTGCAATCGAAAGCATAAATTCTTTTGTATTATATGATGCGAAATACAGTCTATTTCCAAAGTTATCTGCATCTAAAACTCTATTTCCTACAACCGCATTAGTAATGTTTCCTCTAACAGTCATAGCCAGTATAAAATATACTATAATTGCAAAAATAATATTTACTAACGCACCTGCTACTACAATAGCAATCCTTCTCGGAATGCTTGCCTTCGTAAACGAGCCTTCTTTTTCAGATTGCTCGGCTTCGCCTTCCATGTTCACGAATCCACCTAGCGGAATCAATCTAAGTTCATATTTAGTCTCTTTCCCTTGCTTATTCCATATAACAGGTCCAAATCCTATCGCAAACTCGTTTACCCTAACTTTGCAGAGCTTTGCAATAAGAAAATGGCCTGTTTCATGAATTCCAATTAGAAATCCTAATAAAAATATTATTTTAATTGCACTAATTAAAAAACTTATCAAATTTTTATCCTTGAAAAATATATTTAGGTTTTTACAAGGTTGTACCCATAAACCAACTAAAACATCAATATAAATAATAAATATGTAAATGGAGCAATAAATATTACACTATCTACTCTATCAACCATTCCCCCATGGCCTGGAATCAAATCTGAATAATCCTTAATTCCAGCATATCTTTTAATGGCTGATGCAGATAAATCTCCTATTTGACCAACTATGCTAAGTATAATTCCTATTAATGAAATTACTGCAACGTTTATATTAAATCCAGCAAATTTGTTTATTAATACTGTATATAAAATGATACATAGAGTTGCACCCAATGTGCCACCTATACAGCCCTCTATTGTCTTGTTTGGACTTATATCTGTAAAATGATGTTTTCCGATCGCTTTTCCTGTTAAATATGCAAACACATCTGTAAGCCATGATGCTATAAATACATACCAAATTAAGAATTTACCATTCTCCATGTTTCTAATTATAGACATAAACATTAAAAATAATACAATGTAACATACTCCAAAGAAAGTAATTGCTATATCTATTACATCTGTTTTCGTCTTTTTAGTAAGTACTAGTATGAACAAGATTAAAACAGATATTGGAATGATTGATATTACAGCATATTTTGCATAATGTTCTGGTATAACATGAATAAACATTATTGCGATTGCTGCTAAATATCCAACCCATCTTACTGGATGATGTCCTTTTTGTTCAAACGCGTGGAATAGTTCGTATATACATCTTAAAGCTACTATTCCCATAAATACGTCTACCACATATGTATTTCCTAAAATAAACACTACAAGCACCAATGGTAATAATACTGCTGCTGATAAAACTCTTTTCATAATTTTGACCTCTCGTTTATAAATTTATTTGTTTCCCCCAAATCTTCTTGTTCTTTTTTGATAGATTTGTATAGAATTTAAGAATTCTTGTTCATCGTATTCTGGCCAGAATTTATCTGTAAACACAAACTCTGAATATGAAATCTGCCATGGCAAGAAATTACTTATTCTCTCTTCTCCACTAGTTCTAATTAACAAATCAGGGTCTGGTTGATTAGCCGTATATAAATATTCTGAGAATAATTTTTCATTTATATCTTCTATTTTTAATTCTCCGTCTAGTACTTTTTGAGCAATATTCTTAGTTGCATTTACTATTTCGTCTCTGCCACCATAATTAAAGCATATATTTAATACTAAACCTGTATTATTCTTAGTTTTTTCTTCTATTTTATGTATTTGGTCCTTCAAGTCATTTGGTAATTCTGCAATTCTGCCAAGTACATTTATTTTAATATTTTCATCACTCCAATTGAAGAAATCTAACAAATAGAATTTTAAAAGTTTCATTATAGCTCCAACTTCTTCTTGTGACCTCTTCCAATTTTCTGTCGAAAATGCATAAACAGTTAAGTATTTTATTCCTATTTTATTTGCGAATTTTGCAATTCTTTTTAAATTTTCAGCTCCCTCTTTGTGACCTTGTGGAGTATTTAAATTGTTTTTCTTTGCCCATCTTCTGTTTCCATCCATGATTATTGCAACATGCTCTGGCAAAGCTTGCATATTAATTATATCTTCTATATTTTGTTCCATAAATATTTCCTTTCAGCCGTAATAAGCCATTGAGATTTTCGCCCCAATGGCCTTATTGTTTTTTATACTGTCATTATTTCTTTTTCTTTTTTCTCTAATATTTGGTCAATTTCAGCAATGTTTGCATCTGTCATTTTTTGAATTTTTGCTTCTGCAGTTGATAATTCATCTTCTGTCATTTCACCATTTTTTTGTGCAGTTTTTGCTGTATCTATTCCATCTCTTCTAATTGATCTAACAGCAACTTTTGCTTCTTCTGCTGTCTTTCTTATATCTTTTACAAGGCTCTTTCTTCTTTCCTCTGTAAGCTCTGGGAATGTAAGTCTAATTATCTTTCCATCATTCATTGGATTGATTCCTAATTCTGCTAAGTTTATAGCTTTTTCAATTTCTTTAAGCATGCTCATATCCCATGGTTGAATAACTATCATTCTTGGTTCTGGTACAGATACACCAGCCATTTGATTGATTGGAGTTGGAACTCCATAATAGTCAACTGTTACTTTATTTAAAATGTTTGGGTTAGCACGTCCAGCTCTAACCTCAGCTAAATTTTCTTCAAATACGCTAATTGTTTTCTTCATTTTTTCTTCAATAATATTAAAATCCATAATCTTTATTCTCCTTCAACTAAAGTTCCTATTTTTTCGCCCATAACGGCCTTTAATATGTTTTCTGGCTCATTTATACCAAATACTAACAATGGAATATTGTTATCTCTGCATAAAGATGTAGCAGTAGAATCCATTACTTTTAAATCTTTATTTAAAATGTCTAAATATGTTATCTTATCATATTTAATAGCATTTTTGTCAAGCTTTGGATCTGCTGAATATACACCATCTATTGTCTTTGCAACAAGTATTACATCTGCCTCAATCTCGGCTGCTCTTAAAGCTGCTGTTGTATCTGTTGTGAAGTATGGGTTACCAGTTCCACATGAAAATATTACAATTCTGCCTCTTTCCAAATGTTTAAGAGCCTTTCTTTTTATATATGGCTCTGCAATTTGTCTCATTTCAATTGCAGTTTGAACTCTTGTGTACATTCCTCTTGCCTCTAAAGCATCTTGTAATGCCAAGCCATTCATAACAGTTGCCAACATTCCCATGTAGTCAGATGTAGTTCTTTCCATTTCTTTTCCATTTCTGCCTCTCCAGAAATTTCCTCCACCAACAACTATGGCAATTTCAACGCCTAACTGTTTAACCTTTTTTATTTCATCACAAATTTTTCCTATTACATCAGGATCAATTCCTTTTTTGCTGTCTCCAGCAAGTGCTTCACCACTTAATTTTAACAAAATTCTTTTATATTTTGCTTCGGACATATCAATTCTCCTTCACTTAAATTTATCGTCCCTATTCTATCATATATTGTCCATAAATTGTATCTTTTTTTCAAATTTTTTAATTTTTTTTACTTTTTTGTTTAAAATAATATTAAAAATGTAGAACGAGGAACGTGATAATGAAAAAATTGGCAATTTTTAAAATTATTCTATTTATTTCAATAATCGGATTAATAATATTTTCATTATTATTTGTATTATATATTTATGATATTACGCAAAAAAATAAAACCTCTGAAAATTTGGCATCATCTTTTTCTATTTCTTACCTATATTCCGAAAATCCTTCTTATACAGCTGCTTTACAGAATTCTAATAATATTCCAGAAGAAAAGAAAAATTTTGTAATTGGAATATTAAAAATAGATAAAATTAAATTAGACTATCCTATACTCTCGGAAGTTTCGGAAGACTTATTAAAAATAGCGCCTTGCAGATTTGCAGGTCCATTGCCAAATAATGTTGGAAACCTTTGCATTGCTGGGCATAATTATTTAGATAATACATTTTTTGCAAGAATTAGTAGTTTAAAAATTGGTGATGAATTTACGGTATATGGATTAGATGGAAAAGCTCTAGATTACACAATATTTGATAAAAAAGATGTTGAAAGTACAGATTTATCCTGCACATCACAAGAAACAAACGGAAAGAAAATAGTTACACTAATGACATGTAATAGCATAAAACAAACTAGAATAATTGTTCAGGCAGAAAGTATAGAATAATCGCAAAAAGAACATACGTCATTTCTGACATATGTTCTTTACATCTTCTTATTTTATTACATATTGTAATCTCTTATTTTCTTATAAGCATATATAGCTGATATAGCACATACTGTTACAAGTATAGCTACAACATAACCATCTGTTACACCAGTTTTTGGTAATGTTTCTGTATTTGTGTTTGTTCTATATGATGTATTTGTGTTTATATTTGTGTTAGTTGTAGTATTTATAACATTTGGAATGTTCGTTGCTGTATCATTTTGAGTATTAGTTGAACCCCCACCTATTATAATTTGCGTGTTGTCAGCTAAAACAACTGTTGATAAAGCTAATAATAATGAGATTATTATAACAATTTCCATAATTACTTTAGAATTTTTCATCATATACTTTCTCCTTTTCATTATCCTAATATTATTATCTACACTTTTAATTTTACTATTCTTTTTTTATGTAGTCAATAACTTTTTATTGTTTTTTTATTACATTATTATTACAAAACTATTCTTGTGTATATGGTAATATAGCAATTTGTCTTGCTCTTTTTACAGCTATTGTAATGTCTCTTTGATGTTTTGCACAAGCTCCAGTAGCTCTTCTTGGTAATATTTTGCCTTTATCATTTATAAATTTCTTTAATTGATCAGCATTTTTATAATCTAAAACTAATTCTTTATTTGCACATAATGGGCAAACTTTCTTTCTCATTTTTCTAAATTTTGGATTATAATCTTCGTCTTTATTGCCATTGTTTCTTCTATTTTGTCTTCTATCTGCCATTATTATATCCCTCCCTATTTTTTATTCTACTTAAAATGGTAGGTCATCGCCAGATGAAACTTCAAATTCAGAACCATTACCAGCTGGCATTGATGCATCTGCTCCAAAGCTCGAATCCATATCTGCAGCAGCTCCATCTCTTCTGCTATCTGCGAAGTATGTTTCTTCAACAATAACTTCTGTTATATAATGTTTCTGTCCTTTGTCGTCATCCCAAGTTCTTGTTTGTAATCTTCCAATTACTCCAACTTGTTGACCTTTTTTAAAATACTTACTTACGAATTCTCCAGTTTTATTCCATGCAACACAATTTATAAAATCTGCTTGTCTTTCTTCACCTTGTCTTACAAATCTTCTGTTTACTGCAAGTGAGAATGATGCTACCAAAGTGTTGCTTGTTTGGGTATATCTAACTTCTGGATCTCTTGTTAGTCTTCCCATTAAAATAACTTTGTTCATAAATGACCTCCATTTTTTTCTAATTATTCGTTTACGTTGATTGTCATGAATTTAATAACATCATCAGTAATTCTGTAATTTCTTTCTAATTCTGCTATTATGCTTGGATTTGCTGTAAAGTATAATACTACATAATATCCTTCTGCATTTTTCTTTACAGGGTAAGCTAATTTCTTTTTACCAAGATTATCAGCTTTTTCTACATTTCCGTCTTTATTAATCATTTCTGTAAATTTTGTTGTTAAAGCCTTTACTTGCTCTTCGTCTACAGATGGATTAATAATGATTACGCTCTCGTATTTATTCATTATTTTCACCTACCTTTCGGATAATATAACCTACACATCTGCGTGTAAGTAAGGTCTTTTTAATTTTGCACAAATTAAAAAGCTGTGTTTTTAACACTTCTTATATTTTACCATGATTTATAGGTAAATGCAAGCTTTTTCCCTTTATTTTTCAACAAATTTCAAATTCATATTATATTGACACACTATACCATTTGCTATATAATTTAGTCTATGAGAACGATTAATATTAATAATAAAAATAATGAAAAAAAATTAAATAATGTTTTGCAAAAAGAATTCCCAGCTTTAAGTTTAAACACTATATATAAAGCTTTACGAAAAAAAGATATTAGGGTAAACAATGTACGAATCAACGAAAATATAACATTACACACTGGTGATATTGTAAAAGTTTTTATTGCGGACGAATTCTTATTTACTGATAAATCTAACAACGCCTCAAAGGTATCATGTAAATCTACTGATATCCCCGTAATTTACGAAGATTCTAATATTCTAATAGTTGATAAACCTTCTGAAATTGAGGTAACCGGCGATAATTCTTTAACCACTGTATTATCTGCTAAATATGGTTTTACAATATACCCTTGCCATAGATTAGATAGAAATACAACTGGGCTTACTCTGTTTGCCAAAAATAAACAATCAGAACAGATTCTATTTGATAAATTTAAAAATCATGAAATAGAAAAACATTATATCTGTAGAGTTTATGGAGTACCTCCTAAAAAGCATGCTATATTAAACGATTATCTATTTAAAGATAATAAAAAATCTATGGTGTACATTAGTAATACACATAAAAAGGGGTACCAAAACATTAGTACAGAATATTTTGTATTGTCTTCAAATAAGTCAAACAATACAAGTATATTAGAAGTAATTTTACATACCGGTAGAACACATCAAATACGTGCACACCTTGCTTATATTGGCTATCCAATCATAGGTGATGGAAAATATGGAAGAAATGATATAAATAAACAATTCAAATGCAAAACTCAAAATTTATGTAGCTATAAAATGAGATTCAATTTTACTAGCGACTCACAACAACTTGAGTATTTGAGTGGAAAAGAATTTGAAAAGACTAATGTTCAATTTTAAAGAACGTTAGTCTCTTATATCTACATCGCCATATTAATTGCTTTTGAGATTATTTTACTCATATTTTCAATTAATTTGTCTATTTCCTTCGGTGTTACAATCATATTATAATCTTTTGGAACAAGCGCCTCTTTTATTTCTTCATAATTATCTTTTTCTTTTAATTTGTTTAGATAGTCATTCGACATGGCTTTTTCTTGCAAGCTTTCTATAAAAATATCTATGCATTCATTTGTTACAGTTGCTAAATCTACAACTGTCGGAATTCCTATTGCTATTACTGGTATTCCAAGTGTGCTTTGACTAATTTCTTTTCGTTTATTTTCAACCCCTGCACCTGGCACAATTCCTGTGTCTGCAATTTGTATACTACTACTTATTCTATCTATACTTCTTGAGGCTAAGGCATCTATTACTATTAAAAGTTTTGGTTTAACATTATCAACCACACCTTTTAATATTTCCATTGTTTCAATTCCTGTTATTCCAAGTACTCCTGGAGATATTGCTGAAACAGGTCTTGTGTCTTCAGGCATAATTTTAGGCATATACTCTAAAATATGTCTCGTTACTTCTATTTCAGGAACCACTTTAGGGCCTAAAGCGTCTGGTGTTACGTATAAATTTCCAAGCCCAACAACCATTATATCATCAGTCTCTTTCACGTGCTTAGCTATTGTATCTCTAAGTTCACCAGCTACAATTTCCGCAATTTTTTCAAGCCTTTCCTCATCTGCATGTTTTATCTGCTTTACATCTAATGTAATATAATTTCCAATGGGTTTATTTAATGCCTTTTCTCCTTCTTCATTTGTAATCTTTATTCTAGAAATTTCAACTTCGTCTTTCACATCATCTTCAATATCTACACCATCTATTTGTTGAAGATTATTTTGTTTCTTGTAAACTTCATCTCTTTCCAAAGCTAAATCAGTTCTAAAATCCATAAAAAATCACTCCTTATGCTTATTTTTGCATTTAAGGAGTAATTTTATACGATTTCTGTATTTTTTTATCTATAATTACGAGCAATACCTACAAAGTACCGCTTCTAGTCCAACATTTAAGTCTATTGCGCCACTCTTTGCTTTGTAATCTAGATCTATAAATTCTTGCAATAGTTTTCTTAATTCTGCTTCTTTAAAATATTTTGATTGCATTGTATATTTATTTACCAAGAACGTTTGATTTGGTTTTAAATTTAAACTTTCTGTAATATTCAATTTCTCATTTATTGCTATTTTCGTAATGTACAATTTTTTGAAATGCCCATATAATGTAATAAATATTTTTTGTATTGGTTCTTTAGCATACAATAAATTTTTAAGTACTTGTAATGCTTCTGATATATTTTTCTTTCCAAGACTATCTGTTAAGTCAAATATTATACTTTCAAATTGCTTTATTCCTAACAGATCTATGTTTTGTTTAGTTATTGTTCCGCCAGCTCCAACATATTCTATTTGTTTACGAATTTCGTTTATTAAGTCTTGTAACGAAGTTCCACAATTTTCTACTAAATAATTTAATGTAACAGCGTCTACGTTTACTCTGTATGCATTACATATTTGTTTTAATCTTTTAACTAATTCTGCCGGTTTTTGTTTTTCAAAATTACATACACAGCCTAATTTATCGATTGTTTTATATAAATTATTTTTATCTGCATCATTTTCAATAAACAATAATATTACAGAATCACTTATCATATCAATATTTTCTTCTATGTATGTTGCTAACTTATTTTCAAATTTATTGTCATCTTTTTTTGATGTTTTTTCTTCTGTTGTAGCACTTTTTCCTCTTTTAGGCTTTTGAAATAATCCTGTGTCTTTTGCTACAATCAGCTTTTGTGGATATCCAAATGCAGGTGTTTCTATATCTGCGATTATCTCTGAAACATTAGTATTATCTATTTGGATGTAGTTTATTCCATTTACTGTTTCTCCAAATAGTTTTTTTATCTTTTTCACATTGTTATCTAATAAGAAACGTTCTTCTCCATATAATAGATATATGTTATTTAGTTTTCCAGCTTTTAATTCATTTTCCAATGCTGTGATATCCACAATTTTGCCTCCTCTTTTATCTTTTATTTAATACAATTCTAAAAACTTCAGCTACACTCCAAGCCTGTGCAAAAGCTCCTCTTTCCTCATATGGTTCTGTTGAATCATATATTTCGCTTATCGTTCCAATACTTGACCTTTCAAACATTTCTGTTTTAAAAGTTTCTTTTGTCGTATCTACAAGTCTTATGATTTTTTCTTCTAGTTCTTGTTTTCTAGCTCTATTTTTTTCTATTAGTACAGTATTTTTCAACGCATCATAATATAATCCTAACAACCATGGCCATGTAATTCCTTGATGATAACTTGAGTCTCTCTTGTATACAGAACCTTCATATACATCAACATATCCTTCTTCATCTGCGCTTAATGTTTTTAGTCCATATCTATTTAATAATTTATTCTCCACTGTGTTTAAAACTTGCTCTGCAATCTCTGCATTATCAACAATCGGATGCGATAAGCTTAATGCAAATAGTTGATTTGGTCGTACTTTACTGTCTCCTAAAACATCAAATAAGCAATTTTTTTCTTCATTATAGAATTTTTCATCAAACGACTTTTTAGTCTTTTCTGCCATTTCTAAATATTTTCTACATAGTTGCTTATCCTCATATTTTTCTGCAAGTCTAGCCATTATTTTTAACGCGTTATACCATAGCGCATTAAGTTCAACAGTTTTACCACTTCTTGGAGTTATTGCATGATTATCTATTTTTACATCCATCCAAGTAATTTGAGTATTCTCTGTTCCGGCAGATAATAAATTGTCTTCTTTATCTAAATATATATTATCCCCATCAACATCTATTTTTTCTGAATATGCTTCTATGATTTTTACAAGACTCGGATATATTCTTTCTTTTATAAATTCATTATCATTTGTATATTTTAAATATTTATATACTTGCTCTATCAACAATAAAGAGCTATCAGCACTATTGTATAGTGGTCTATTATCATATCCTGAATATCCATTTGGAACTAATCCGTATTTTATGTCTCTTATATTTGTTAATAAAACTTCTTTTGCCAAATCATACCTTTTTGTTAATAACAACAATCCTTCAAATGAAATTAATGAATCTCTTCCCCAGTCCAAGAACCATGGATATCCTGCTATTACTGTATGTAATCCAAATGATGGTCTATTTACTATAAAATTATCAGTAGCTAATATTAATGCTTTTAGCAAATCTAGTTTTTGGTCGTTCATTTTGCTATTCTGTATTATTCCTGTATCATAAATAATTCCTGTCATTCTAAGCAGCTCTTTATTAATTATCTTAATTCCATCTATTTCTTCTATATTTTCTTCTAATGAACATACAAAAGTAATCTCTTTTTCCTCATTAGGTTCTAAATTAATACAGTATACACCTGGGACATAATGGTTTTCCTCTGCTTCAAAACCTCTTTCTTCTTCCCTTAAATAATACATATTTCTAAATGTATCGTCTATATGTCTAAAATATCTTCCTTCTGAACAATTCATATAAATCGGAGTTGCAGAATTCTTGTCTACAACTGCTCTAACTTTATTTCCAGAATGAGATTGCTCCACGAAAAATTGATGATCTTTGTTTATTGAATGAAAATCCCTAAAGTTTACAACTGGAGCTAATATTAGTTTAGATTCTGCATCATGATTTTTTATTTGATAGTATACCACTACGGTATTTTTGCCATAGTCCATGCAGATAAATTTTTTTATAATTATACCCTCAACTTTATATGTAAATATTGGAATGTATTCTTTTTTGTAATCCACTAGATATTTATATCCCTCAGAGATTTCTCCATTTGCTATATTTGTAAATAAATTATACTTTATTCCATTTGTTTCAATGCTCTCATCCAATTTTGATAATATCAAAAATCTTCTTGCTGGTGGGGTTAATGGTGCAACCAATAAACCATGATATCTTCTTGTATTGCAACCTAGTACACTTTGACTGCAAAATCCACCTATTCCATTCGTAATTATCCAGTCTCTTTTTAGAGATTTCCTTACTTCTTCATCAATTTCATTATATTTCATCTATCGTTTACCTCTTTTTATTTATTCTTATTTATAACTTTCATTTTTCTTAAGGTCTCTTCCATTTTAGACTCTAACATTCGTCCTTCTTCTATTTTTTTATTAGTATCTATGTTATTTTCTTTTTTATCAGTAACCACTGTTTTTTTCTTAGATTCTTTTGCAATCATATTTAACTTTTTGTTTCTGTTATTCTCGCTCTCTTGTATTGATTGAATTCTGTCGTTATATTTTTCAAAGAATTTACTATTTCCTGAACGTTTTTTGTTTTTCTTCTTTTTGCTTTTTGTTTGATTGTTTTTCATTTTCTTCTTTGTGTCTTTTATTTTTGAATCTAATAGAATAACTCTTGTATCATTTTGCATGTCTCTAAATTTTAAATCATCACAAATTAGTTGGATAATACTTGTTGCTATTGCATCTGAATTATGTCTAATTCTTCCATTCTCTATTGTAGACATATTTCTCTGAATCAACTTAATTCCAGCTTCTTTTACTTTTGAAACGTCTTGTTCAACAAGTTCTTCTCCCTCTTTATTGTACTGTCTTATGTACTCTGGTACTATCTCTCCTGTATCATAAATACAATAATCTATTATGCCTTTTCCAGCATGATCTATTATAGCTTTTATGTGATCATATAGAGTGTAACTATCAGTCTGACCATATTCTGTCATTATGTTGCTTACATATACTTTAAATGCACTTGATTCTCTTATTGCTTTTGATACGCCTGGAACTAATAAGTTTGGAATTACATTTGTGTATAAACTTCCCGGTCCAAGTACTATTGCGTCAGCATCTTCAATGGCTTCTATAACACCCGGAGCAACTCTCGTGTTAGTTGGCGAGATGAATATTCTGTTTATCTTGCTTATTTTTTGACTAACCATTTCAGGAATTTTATCTTTACATTCTACTACAGTTCCATCTTCTAGTTCAGCACATATCTTAATTTGGTCAAGTGTTACTGGAAGAACTTTTCCTGTCATGTTAAGTATTTTTGAGCTTTCTTCTACCGATGTAGAAAAGTCTCCGACAGCTTCTTTCATTGCTGTTAAGTATATATCTCCAAATTTTAATCCTTCTAATTTTGGATTTTTAAAGGTTAAATTCATCAAGCAATCCATTTCATTTTCATTTGCTGCAAGTGCAATATAGCTTCCTTTTACATCATCTAATGGAAGAGTTCCTAAGTCTTGTTTTGATTTACTTTTCTGCTCTCCATAATCTGAAACTGTAACAATTGCCGTTATATTGTCTGTGTAATTTTTCAAGCCTCTAAGTACTGTATTAAGTCCAGCACCACCACCAATTACAACAACTTTTGGTCCTTGATTGTATATTTTTCTATTGAATATTAAAGATTTAACTTTGCTCTTATCTTCTAAATCTCTTGTATCAGATTCTTCTACTAATATTTCTAACGTTCTTCTTTGAATACATATTATACTAACTATTGTGAATGTAAATCCTAAAACAAACACAAGAATTATTTTTGCAAGTTCTCCGAATCCCATTTCATCCGTTACAAGCACCTTTGCAATTCCATAACATACGAGTACTATTCCTATTAACATTAGAAAAATCCATCTTTTTATTTTGGCTCCTGATTTAAACCATTTAAAAAATCCGTTCATTTTTAACCTTCCTTTTTAAGCTCGTATAGCTTTTTTACTATAATACTTCTATTTCTAATTCTATTTTCTTGTTAAATTTCTCATAAACTTTTTTCTTCACGTATTCTGTAAGTTCTATAACGTCCTTTGCAGTTGCATTTCCGATGTTTACCACAAAGCCCGCATGCTTTTCCGACACCTGTGCCCCTCCAACTGTGTAGCCTTTTAGCCCACATTGATCTATTAATTGTGCAGTTATAAAGTCTTCTCCTCTTTTGAATGTACTTCCTGCACTTGGCTTATCTATTGGCTGTTTTTCTCTTCTGTTATCAAGATTTTGGCATAGTTTTTCTTCAATCTCATCTTTATCACCCGTTTGAAATCTTAGAGTTGTATCTATTATTACAGCATTTTTATTTGAGAATATACTGTGTCTATAACCGAAACTCATGCTCTGCATTATTAATCTCTTTTATTTCTATCTTGTCGCTATCCAAATCTATATACCTTGTACTTACAACTATGTTTTTCATCTCGCTACCATAAGCACCAGCATTCATCTTCACAGCTCCCCCAAGTGTTCCCGGAATGCCTGATGCAAATTCAAAACCAGCAAGACTATGGTCTAATAGAATCCTTGCAACTTTTGCATTTAATAACCCACTGTCTAATCTTATAGTTGTTTTATCAATAAAATCATATGTACTAGTACATATCTTCGCCACAACTCCTCTAATTCCTTCGTCTTTTACTAAAATATTGCTACCATTTCCTATAAATTTTAATGGCACTCCTATTTTTCGTGTTGTTTCGATTGTTTTCTCAATTTGTTCTACACTCTTCAATTTAACGAATATATCTGCATTTCCGCCTATTTTAAAAGTAGTATGCTTACTCATTGGTTCATTTAAGTAAATATCGTCTTTTGGTATAAAAGTTTTTAATACATCATATGTTTCTGTTATTTTTTCATGGTTCATTATAACTCACCTCTACTATAGATATATTCCTATTTTTTAAATTTATTTATTACTGGTTCTGCTATTTTCTTTAAGAAGCTCATATTTGTAAATATACAGTATGCAAGCACTATTATAAACATTATTATGTTTGCTATTAAATTGTTTTTATAATATGTGATTAGCGTTACAACTAGCAATATCCAGAACACATAGTTAAATTTTTCTTTTAAAACTATGTACTCTTTTAATTTATATCTTCTGTATACAAATACAATCAAATTCGAAATTAATGTTGAAAACGATGCTGCATATATTCCGAACTTTGGTATGAATATTATGTTTATTACTATGTTGATAATCGCTGCCGCAACTGTTGTTGAGCCCATTATCTTAGTATTTTTATATGCTGTAAATATTCCACCATAGAAGTTTGACATATTTGTGTAATAAATTGATATTACAAGTATTGGAATGTATTTGTATGCATCATTATAGCTTGCGTCCACAAACAAAGAAAATACGAAGGGCATTATTGCAATTAGTCCTAATACGATTGCCTTTAAAAAGAATTTTATATCTTTGTAAATACTGTTATAATATTTTACCTTGTTATCATCTTTTAATATTTTTGCAGCAGATTCTTTCCATGCAGTAGAAAAAAATCCGTAACATGTATAAATTATATTTGGAAATTTATTTGCAATAGAATAAATTCCGTTTGCTTCTGTACCACTCATTGCTGTAAGCATAAGTCTATCTGACAAGCTTATGATTATCCAAGATAAATTGTTTGGTACAAGTGGTACTGAATATCTAAGCATTTCTCTTAAAGTAGACTTGTAAAAATCTTTTCTACTTACGAACTGTGGTAAATGTAATTTTAACAAGATTATTATTGCTGTTGCACTGTTTGCGACTGTATTTGCCCATAAAAGTCCACTGACACCAAGCTTTAAGCTTACTATGAATATTATGTTTAATACGATTGTAGAAGCTCCCAATATAAAGTTTGAGAAGGAATATAATTTTATCTTTCCAGTTCCTCTAGCCAATGCATTGCTCAATCCCAGTAAAATATTTGAAATTATAAACAATATAAATACAAATGCATATTCATAATGCATTACACCCATTATAATTCCAGCAATGGCAGTAAATATAACAGTTCCAACTAGTGTATACGCAATTGTAGCCGTTATAACTCTTTTTTTACTCTTTAAGTCATTAGCATCGATTAAGAATCTAAACATAGACTCTTCCATAAGCAATGTTATTATTGGCAACAAAAATGTTGATAAAGTTACCAAAAAGTCATATGTTCCATACTCTGCTGGGCTTAATTTTGATGTATATAGAGGCAAAAGCAAGAAAGACACAACTTGTGTGCTTAGCTTGCCTATTGCTATTATTATAGTGTTAACTAATAATTGTTTCTTTTGATTCATTTTGCACTTCCAATTTATAAATTTTCCTTTAATATTTTATCATACAATCGGTGTATGTCAAGAATTCAGCTTCTTTATTTTCCAAGGTTTTATGTTTAGCATAACGCTTGCAACCGGTATTAATGCTACTATATAAGGAATTATGTACCTAGATTTTGCCTCCCATAATATATGGAAACAAAATCCTCCTAAGAATATTGTTACCAAGAATATTAGTTCTATTGTTAAATTTTTTCTATTTTGAATCAGTACTATTATCGCCAATGTAAAAGTTAGTATTATCCAAGCTTTTTGATAGAATGTTAAAGGACTCTTTATCCAGCTTAGATTACTCTCTTCTGTTATTCCATTGTTAAATATTGCAGAATACGTACTTTCTGCCCAAGTAGTCGTAAGCTTTTGTCTGTAAAAATCTACTGTATAAGTAGGGTGCTTTGCAAAATATTCTAATCTGTCCTTTATCTTTTCTTTGTATTCATCAGAAATATTCTCACCTGTTTTCAAGCTTCTTAATGCAGGTTCTGCAATCGATTCATTATACCATCCATTTGCTCTAGGTCCCTCTTCCATAGCCATTAAAATATAACTAATACTTGGATATGTTTTGCCTTTTTCTAGGTTGTATTTACTAAAATAATATGTTTTTACAAGTGATGATGGTACAAATGTTAATACTAAAAACATTGCAATTACAGCAACATTTATCAATTTCTCTTTTACTTCTTTTGCTTTAAAGTCTTTGAATATATTTAATACCAAATAAATTACAGTTGCAATTACAAATATTAGAGTATTCATTCTCATCAAATATGCTATCATTGTAAGAATTGAAGCAAAAACTCCATATCTAACCTGCTTTGTATCTGTGAATTTCATCATAAAATATACAGAAAATAAACTTAACGCAAGTGCTGGAATATCCCCATACATAAATGTTGCAAGCATTGGTATTGTAAAGAATGTTAGAATTAATATAAACATTCTCGTATTATTCATTTTATAATTTTTCGATAATTGTTTTGTTATTTTATATAATGCCAAAATAATTAACAAATTAAAGAATACATTAAATATTCTTGGTAAAATTATCAGGTCACAATGTAATATACTAAATAACATGTTATAAACAAAAGCCAACGTAATTTGGTGTGGATATGCTTGCATGTATTGAATTAGTGGTATTCCCGCATATGTCAAATTTGGTAAGTATCTATCTGGATCATTCTCGTAATATGTTTGTGCCAAATTTAAAACGTGTATAGAATCCGCTACTATTCCTGGTCTTACGAAAATTAGCCACACTACATTAAAAATCAAATATAAAACAATAGCAATTGCTACAATCCATTTGCGCAATTTGCGTTTTTTCTCTTCATTTATTCCATTATATAAATGTTTATTTATTACTTCAGTCATAAAATAAATTAAAATTGCCGTTATAATAAGTCCTATTATATAAATAAAGCTGTTAAAATTGATTGAGATTTGCTCTCCAGAATTCATGTCCGCCGTATAAACTACATTTGAAATTACTACTATTGCTAGTGCGATTATTCCTAAAATTTGAATTAATTTTTTCACGATATTCTCCCTTGTTTGTTTTTTATATTTATATCAAAATATGGGGAATTTTTCAATAGTTTTTAAGAACTCTTTACAGAATAAAAAAACACCCTGTCTCAAGTTGCATTGCAACAAGAGACAGGGCTTTCATGAGCTTAACAGTCTTTTACTGGTGCATTACTCAGCCAAAAGCTGAGCTTGCATTGCTGACAAACACCCCAGTCATAACCTTTACACCCAGAACAGCCTCTATCCCGGAATGTCACTTCGTAGAACTCGAAGTGAGCCCCTTCAGGAAGAGTGGTGGCCCCTTCAGGGAGCCGTTCACCCACCAGCTGTGCCAGATAGAGTACATCCGACTCATCAAGCCGCAGTGTTGCTCGATTAGGCTTCACCTCGAAGCCCAAAATGCCAGTCAATACACGAGCAGTGTCCTCGTGTCCAACTGCCGATTCGGCGCACTCAGGGATCATATCTGGACTTATCTTTTTTCTCCGGATAAAGGTGGTTTCGTTGTCCGGAATCATGTTGCCAATGCTAAATGCGTTCACAATAATTTTTCTGTTCATACTCTCTCCTTTCTCGTGCCTCTCAATTCGGAGGACTTACCGAGTTTCACAAAAAAAATTTTCGGACTATTTATATTATACCATACTTTACATAAAATGTCAAATATTATAGAATATGTTATGAAAATCGCCAAGCCACATCGAAAATTTAATTTTCCAAACTAATTTCTATTACTCCGTTTCGATTTCCTCAAAAATAAAAAAAATTAAAGTTTAAAAAACTCTAATTTTTTACTTTATGGAGCAGATGATGGGAATCGTCGAGCCGCGTCGGGAAATTAGTCCTCAGGACTAATTTCTGCTCCTCCTTTTCGATTCCCTTATAAAAAGAAAAAAATTAAAGTTATATAAAACTCCAATTTCTCTTTTCATTCTGGAGCAGATGATGGGAATCGAACCCACACTATTGCCTTGGGAAGGCAAAGTTCTACCACTAAACTACATCTGCATTTTTCATGTCTATATTTTATCACTTTAATAAATTTTTGCAAGTATTTTTTATTTAAACATACAAATTTACCATTATACACCGTTTTTATTTGCAGCGCTTTACATTTTATGTAAAGTGTGGTATACTAAAGGTTGCAAACGTTATTGTTTTAAGAAGTTTGCTCCGTATGAATACACTCACAAAGACCAAGGAGGTCAAAAAAATGACAAAATTCAAAACGTCTGCAAAAGCAGACATTTGCCCCGAACAGGAAATTATGGGATTCATTCAGAATTTCCCTGAAGAAGTCGCAGACAATGCGGCTAAAGTTATTGAAGTGTTAGGAAAACGTGCACGCTATATGCGGTACGCACCTAACGAGGTTCACGAGGGCGGTTGCTATATCAGCGCTGTTCTGCTAAGTACCGGGGATCTCGGTATGGATCTCGCTCTCCTTCTGAAAAGGATGGTATCCAACGTGCCTATCCACGACACCGGTCGTGTGATATTGGTACACGACATGGAAAAAACTTCCCAGATTCCTTATGTAGAGAAAGTTGACAACTGCAACAGCTATTCTCTCAAAAAGGATGCTGACAAGGGCATCCACCTCCTGCAGGACGACAATTATGTCGTCTGGCTGCGGAGCAACCTTCTATTCACGGAGATGTATATCTCCGCGAAAGAAATGACCAAGTAAACTAGACTTTGGCCACACAAGAGTGCAACTGTGTAATGCAGTTGCACTCTTTGTTATTATAATTCTATCAAAAAAACACCACCAAGATTTTATTCTTAGTGGTGCAAGATATTGGAGCAGGTAGCGGGAATCGAACCCGCATAGC
>ERZ779992.338-NODE-338-length-35691-cov-4.726709_pt1 | contig 35691 bp, 24 predicted proteins | sample MGYA00511934_ERZ779992 | MGnify/ENA primary metagenome ERZ779992 (study PRJEB29588, sample SAMEA2163248) | human gut metagenome | biome: human gut; feature: human-associated habitat; material: faeces | place: Denmark | collected 2008/2010 ...
CCCGCCGCCCCGCCACCGAGATGCTGACACAAGGCGGACTGCTCACCGAGTTCATGAGCGGCACCAACCCCGACCGGCAAAACTTCGTGAAGCGAAACCGCATCGTAGCCGGCATCAGCGACGCCACCCTCGTGGTAGAGTCCGGCCCCAAAGGAGGCTCCCTCATTACCGCCGAGATAGCCGAAAGCTACCAGCGCGACTGCTTCGCCTTTCCGGGTCGCGTAGGCGACACCTACTCCACCGGCTGCAACCTGCTGATACAAAAAAACCGCGCTGCCTTGATACAGAGCGCGGAAGATGTGGTAAAAGCCATGAACTGGGACCATGTGCCCGTTTCCCCTCAGGTAGTCCAGCGCCAGCTGTTCCCGGAGCTGACCCCCGAAGAAGAACAAGTCATCACCCATTTACAGAAGCATCCCGACGGGATACAAATCAATACGTTGGTAGTAGAAAGCAACATCGCCATCAACCGCATGACCAGCCTGCTGTTCAACTTAGAGATGAAAGGCGTGGTCCGTGCACTGGCAGGAGGAGTTTACAAGCTGGCCTGAACCTACAAAGCCGCAATCTCCTCCCTAATCTTTGCATAAGGTGCATCCTTCAGCAGCACCCTCTTCGTGCCGTCCAGCAGATACAGCGAAGGCATCGCTTTCAGGTCGTACAGCGCCCCCTGCTTCACCGTTTCGTGGTCACTGCCCACCGTCCATCCCTGAGGCAGATCGCTTAATGTGCGCTTCCACACCTCCTGATTACCCTCGGTGTACACCGCCAGCACCGTCAGTTTTCCAGCCTTCACGGCTTCCGCCAGCATCCCGTCGGCCACCATCTCCTGCATCGTCTCATGACAGCTCGGGCACTCCGGGTCGTAGAACACCAGCAGCAGACGGTTGTTCTTCGCCCGCGTCTGTGCCAGCGAATGCCTGCTGCCATCCGGCAGGAAGTACACAAAGTCTGTAGCCAACTTTCCCGGACAGTTCCGGCTGATCAGGTCCAGGCTGAACTTCAGCGAACTCTTCCGCGCCTCATCCACGAACTCACTCTTCAGCATCCGCTCCAGGAACAGCGCATACAGCCCCTCGTTATGGAAAGGCGAGTTCGGGTTATACAGGTAATCCTCCATCATCTGCAAGAACACCTTCCGCGCATGCTCCTGCGCTTCCATCCCCTTGCAAAAGCCGTCCAGGCTCCCCTTCACCTGCTCCTCGGTAAGCGTACCGTCGGCCAGTATGGCCAGGTAGTCTGCCGCCCCCTGCTCCGCCACGTTCCGGTTATTCACCAATGCCGTATCCGCAAAGTTGAAATTATCCCAGTAGTGCGCCATGAGATACGCCTTCCGCTCTTCCGGCTGGGTGAGCATGGTGGGGATTTCAGGGAAAGGGAATTTGGTATCCGCAGCCACTTGAGGCTGTGCGGTGGATGCAGATTCGGTGGTTTCTGCTTGTTTCTGCTGGGAGGTGTTTCCGCAGGCAGAAAGTAAAAAAAGAATTATGCCTCCCCCCAAAATGCTAACTAATTTTCTAACATCCATAATCAACCTTTTATTATTCCTATAAAGTTTGAATTCATTACGTTATTTATTTTCCCTCCATAAATCTTTTATAAATATAAAAAGAGACGGTAAAAGAATACTATAATCATCCATTTACCGCCCCTATCTATATTAAGCAATTAAAAAGTTTTACTGTTGCTCTTTTAAATTAATTGTAACATTATCACTCATAAGATCACGCAACAGACAAGAATAAATATAAACTTTTCCATGCTGAGGTCCTTCTACTGGAGCCCATTTAACTGTCACCTCATTAGTTGCCTCCAAATTATACTCTCCTCTTAAAGCCAAGGAATAGTTCGTCTCATTTTTACCGACCAGGCTCTCTTTAGGCAATGTAAATGTGCCAATACGTGTGCCATCTCTGCGCTCCAGCACGATATAAGGAGAATCAACCTGGAAATTTACCCCAGTTGGTAATTTAATAATGCCCTGTAAGTCCGGATTAATAATTTCTACAGTAGCTTCATTAAAACCTATATAATTTCCAGATGTCAAAATCAGTTTTTCAGCACTCACCAAACGATTGGTTTTAAGATGGAATACCTGTGTTTGGTTATTAGTATTTACTGTATAAGTGTATCCACTACCTTGGCTAGAAGGCCAAGCTTTCCATCCTTCATCAACAGGAGTAAAATATTTTGTTCCAATATTGAACAAAAATTCTTTACCGCGAGCAGCTTCAGGAATATCAATACGTAGATAAACATCTTTTTCTGTACCATATGCTACATTAAATGAAGCATTATTTGTGACAGGAGTAAAATTATTACCATCAATAGATAAAGCAGGGTTAAAATCCAAACGACCTATGGAGTGAATAGTAACCGCAGCAGAACGGAAAGCATTATCACCCTCGTTCACTCCTAATGAATGGTTCGCATTATTTATATCACTATAATAGTCACCATAACGATCTTTTGATTTAGCTGACAATACAATATTGCAATCAAAATTCGGACTAATCGTCATGAATGTCAGTGTATTTTCCGCTTTCGTTGTTTTATAAACAGCATAATGATTACCATAATAATCTACGCCATCTTCTTTTTCATTCCATCCTTCCCATGTTGGTTTAACCAATGAACGATCATAATACACCCAAATTTCCGAATTAACGGAGGTTTGAGGAGAGAAACTGCCATTAAATAAAGTACCTAATGTAAACGGAATAGATATTGTTTCTCCATAAACCGGATTCAGATTATTAATTGTACGCGAAGCATAATTAGTAGAACCATCTCCGTCTTTCAACAAAATACGCCGTTGTGAAGGTGTAGGTTGGAATGCAAAATACAAATCACGATGTTTAAATAAGTCTTCACCGTTACGTGAATCATCTCCCTCCATATAAATATGGAATTCACTTGTATCAATATTAGAGATATTGTTCAAAATAGTACGGAAAGTAACTCGATGTTGCCCTACATTATCAGCGGAATAAACATATTTATAATTCCATCCTGGATTCACCGGTGCATCTTCCCATTGACCTTTTTCCTCATTCCATTGAGGAACAATATAATGATTTTCTTCAGTTATAACCTTTAGTGATTCATTTGTCTGTGCATCAATTAAATCACAACCAAATTTCACATCTATCGGCAATAACTCTTGCGGGAAATTGTCGGGTATTTCAAATAATATAGTAATATTCTCATTATTCAGCAATGGAATTTCTGAACTTACCCACACTGCTTGAAATTTAAAGGGCTCAGTAGAAAGAATTTTAATACGACGGGAAAGAGGACCGTTTACTTCTTTTATTTGCAAAGTGGCATACAAAATACGATCAGGTACAGGTGCATTCACATCAAAAGTAATAGTACCCTCGTGTGTCTCCTTACTCCAATTTACCTGAAAATTTCCATCAGTTACACCATCATTACTTATCCACGTAACTTCAGGCTGCGTATCACCATCATAATAAAAAGATAGAGTCTTGGAACCCGCGTCTTGATAAATTACAGTGGTTTCACCTTCAATACGTAAAGTAACACCATTATTAGTTACCTCAGGAATTTCATCACTAATCATAATCCATGGGTTATTAGCTGGAGCTGCAGTTTTAGCCTCTTCAAAAGTTCCAACACCATACGATTCATTGATATTAGTGATAGTTACTGTATACAAATGGTTTCTAATGACCTGATAAGGCTCTTTTTTATCATTGACGAGTAAAATCTTATAATATTTTGGATCATTTCCATTTTTAGCGATTTTCATAATCATATAAAGCTGATCGTCTTCACTATTAGGATTATCAAAAATATAACGCGGATCACCTAATGATTCAGAAGTAGCCTCACCCACTTCTTTATCATCCGTCATCTTTACTCTATAAGCCTCTGGTAATGTGGTCACAAAATCAAATTGCGTCAAATCAAAATGATAAGGAGTATCATTTTCGCCTACATTAGCATCAAACGGTGCAACAGTACCATAAGCATACTGATTACAAATAGACCAACCAAGCACCTTCAAACTATTTACACCGGAAGCAGGCTCTACTGAATATTTAACTAATGCTTGATTACGATAAAGTATAACTCCATCAGGGTTTTGAGCAAAACTAATCAAATCATCAGAATTGTTGAACGCTTTACGCCCCCAGTAAACTAAGTTACCAGAAGAAGACAATAGCGGAGCTATTACTTCATTCTCATGACGACCTATATTTTCTTGGTCACTAAAATTATCTAAATTAACATTAGCAAGAAAATGTAAAATACGAGTAGAACTTGGCACTTTTACAGTAAAAGAACCACTTCCATCATTTTCCCCTGTACCTGGATCGGTATGAGAAACCTCTGTTGCCATTGTACGGCTAATCATATAGCCATTTTCATTGAATGCGAGGACCCATAAAGTAGTTATTTGTTCACCATTTATATCTACAGAACGAGTAACTTTCAATCCTGGTACATTAGCATGAATCGTAAGATTCACCATACCATTTTCATCAATCACACCTTGATGATTATCTGACATAAACTCCGCATCGGAGCATCCTGCTACCATAAAAAGTAAAACAAGCAGTGATGCCAGCCACTGAATTTTGTGTATCCATTGTTTTATCATAATCATACAACTTTAAATCGTTTACTTGCTTTGCATAAATTCATCTGTTGGTTTAACATCACGAATACAGCGAATAAATTTACCATTATTACCTCCTGGGACCGCAGCAGTACCATCCCCATTTGCCTGAGAATATGCTACATAATAATTTGCTCCTCCAAGAACTGTCGCCATCACATCACTTGTCTTAGGATCATTCTGGTATTTTATAATAACCTCAATTTCTGCACTAGTAGGTAAGCGCCAATCGTCTAATATAATAGTTTCATCATTTTTGTTTTTATAGGTTTCTACGTAATATGCACAATGTTTACGCGCTTCTTCCCATCCACTAACACGAGCTCCAGTAACAGTTCCTAACTGCGATGCCAACATAAAAGTAGGGGAAACAAAGCCATCATTTTCTGCTGAATTAACGGCCACTAACTGATTATCCCATTTCTGTGCTTTTTCAGTAAGAGGATGAGCAATCTTATAATCTTCATCCGTTTGAGTAATAGTCACAAAATACATCATAGGATTTGTATTATCCTCTTCCCAACTTGAATGTTCAGCTGTAAAAGGATAATTACTATAATAGCCATATCTATATTCAGTACCCAAGTTACCATTCTGCCAACCTTCCCACACCCACTTTGTATCACCATAATCAGGCTGCATATTAAATGAATATCTATAAATATTCCTATCCTCTTCTATATATACTTTCGAGGAGAAGTAGTTATTAGAAGTGGGTAAAGATATTTGACCTTCCACTACTTCATAATAATGGTCAACCCAAAAATTTGTTTCTTTCGCCCGCAAATTTGAAGAATAAGCTTGATCCCAATGTATAGGAACCTTCGCAGGTGAAGCCTCAAGTGGTGACAAGAAATCATCACGATAAGAATAATAACCATTTATCGGTTGAATATATTCCAACGGATATTGCTCAATAACCACATATTTAGAAATATCATCCTCATTAGTTACTTTTAAAGTAATATACCGTTTAGTCACATTTAAAGGATTAGGAGATATTAAATGAATCTTTCCATCAGTTCCTCCATCACACGTTACTGATATTTTATCGTTATTTCCTTCGTCATTAGGATCATTTACATCAACTCTTTGTCGTTGATTCATTGAATTAACAAAATAAATAGCCGGAATCTCTGTTCCTTCACCAGGATAATCAAATTGCACACCTGCAGTTTTTGCAGCTTGAGCATTTGCAAAACCCACAAATTCTACGCTTTTGATAGGAGAAGAAGAGTAAAATTCCAACTCATTATATTCATCAACATTACGAATATCAATCACATTCTCACTTAATACCAAATATTCAGGTTCCTCACCACTACCTACATCCACAGAATTTTCTTTCCAATCCGCAATAGTAAATTGTACATCTTTAAGCTCCAGAGGGATATCAATTTCCTCACTACCTAACATATCTACAGTTGCAGTAACTTGATAGTATGTATTACGCTGAAGAATCTGATCCTTATCAGCACGAATAATCGGAACTTTATAATAATTATGTTCATATAATTCCACCTTATCATCAGCTTCAGAATAGCTTCCTGGAAGATCAATAAGCAGCATCATCTCATTTTGAGCTGAACCTTTCCAATTATTTACATAGGTATAAAAACGAGCTACACTTTCACCTTTCGCATTATAACTAACAAGCAAATCATCATTATACTCACCTTCTGGGAAAGTTGCAAACCCTCTATCCTCTGGTTCATATCCATCAGAAAGTACAGCAGAACGCGTTGCATAGTTAACTACTTGTAATTTGAAATTGTTCATTTCGAATTTGGCTTTCATTTCTTCAGAAAGCTTCAATGTCAGTTCAACTTTTGCAGCAGCACGTTTTACTGATACAGGAAGTTCAACAGCTTTACTACCATCACCTAAATCAGCACGAGTAAAAGTTCTTTTCCCATCCATCAAAAATATTTTATCCAATTCTGGATAATTTTTCATTCCTTTCCATTTTACCACATCAGCATCCTTTGCAATCGCACTTTTCAAATCCTCTATATTGTTCACTGCATTAAAATCAAAATCACCCCGATAATTAGCTACAGCATACATCGTATAAGTTTGCCCATCGGTAAAATTATCAATCCAATCAGCACCCTTATAAATAGAAACAGGCTGATTTGAATCTATTACATCAGCATGAATATAACCATTGGGATTCAAAGATTCATCTCCCTTGAAAACAAAGACATCGATTGTCTTTATCAAATTTTCATTTAATCCATCCACACCATCAATAGAATTACTACGACTTACGATTGATGGTTTCGTTTCTCCATTCAGTAACAACGAAAGATAAAGCCCATCTTCTTGAGGCGTAAACTCGCCTGTTGTGCGAAAATCATCTGTCGAACAAGCTGTCAAGGTCAATATCAGAAGCCCATACAGCCCACATATTATTTTTATCAGATTCTGCTTCATATCTGTTTTCCTCCCATTATCCGATTAAGGTTATAGATTCATCCCATTCCATATACTACCTCCTTCAGCCTCAGAAACTTGCACAATACGAATGAGTGCTGTACCTCCACTTGTACTATTATCGGCATCTATTAATTGTTTCTGATCTGGATTAGACTCTATCGTCACATACAAATCAGTCTGACGACGTGTAACTGTACCATCAAACTCCTTAGTAGGACGGACAATAATTGTCACTTCTTTCGCATCAGCACCACCAACACCAGAAGAAGAATGATTTTCATCTTCAACAAACTCAAAATCTTGTGCATTAGTTAAATGAGCAATCCACTTCACATTCTCAGGTTCGGTCATTTTTAAAGTAAAAGTAGCCTGACGTGCACTTGCATTAGCAGCTGTGCTATATACTGTAGCATATCCTTTATTACCATCATAGTTAAAAATGGTTCCATTCGGTTTTTCCAAAGTAATCTTAGCCTTATCTGAGATTTCATAATTTAATTCCTCTCCATCCCAAGGCAAAGTCTGACACACAACACTCAAGCCTTTTGAGGGCTTCAATGTAACAATAATATTCAGCATCTGATTACGACGGATACCTGTAATAGGTTTATTCTCCTCATCTTCCAATTCAAGATACCTAGTTGTTCCATTCCAGTCAGCCTGCAAACGGTAAGGGTTACCACCATCAGGCGAAGGATAAATATAACAAACACTACTCTCAGTAATTGGAGATTCTTCTGTTCCTGCAGGAATAGTTATAGTCCCATTATTACCAAAAATCACATCTCCACTACCCTTTGCTCCATCAGGAATATTTTGCTGATAAAATAAAAACGCTTTCTGATAAGCTATTCCAGGAATTTTTACATTGCTCAATTCAACAGATTCACCCGTTGTATTTTTAAAGTTAACCTTTATTTTGCCTACTACACGTTGCATTTCCATTGACAAAGTCTGATTAGCCTGTGCTTGAACTGTTAAAGATTCAAAGCAAGAAGCCGGAAGGCCATTATTAATATAATCATTAGCATTGTCTTCCAAAACTGTTGCAAATACATCTCCCATATTCCCATACACTCCTGTTGAGAAATCTTTGTCAAATGTTGCTTCATTAGCTATAGCATAAAAATTATATTTTTTATTAGCGTAAAGATCATTAAATGTAACAGTAGCTGAAGTTTCATTATTTGTAAAGTTCTTTTCCCAATTGTAAACCTCTCTATCTTCCGCTTTAGTAGAACCAGCCTCTGTAACAATAACTCGTAAATGTTTCATACCCTCACCTGCAAGCAAATTTGGATCAGACGTATCATTGCCATTCCTTGCCATAAAAGTCATAGTTACCGAAGTTTTCTCCCCTGCCGCATAATCATCTTTAATACAGGAAGTGGGAAGCAACACCGACAAAAGGAGTAAGCAAACCCCTATTCCATAGCTTTTCATTATGTTTCTCATATTCAGTTCCTCCCTTTCTTTTTAATTCCACCCCGGTTCAATATCTTCTACATACCATGCCGGCAACTTGATTGTTACATCAGTTTCTATAAAGTTTATCTCGATAGGCAAATAAGCCTCCTGTTTAGTCACATCTATGTATTTTTTATTGCGCTTTATAAAGTTATAAAGGCTTCCTCGTATCAATTCTGTGCCATCGGCAGAACTTAATACAAGCTCATGTTCACAACAGCTTTCATCCAGTTCTCCATCAGCATCCATACGGAATAAAGCCAAGTCATCCGTACGATAGCATCCCTTTTCCGCATCATAAATAAGTTCAGGATAACAAGTTCCTTTTTCTTCAAGGTTTATATGATTATTAAATGATGTCTGCGCATTCGAATTTTCAATACGCACATTGATTGGAAGATTATCTGCTTTCGTCGGAGCAGGTAAACCTGTAATTTCAATATCCACATCAACATGCGAACTATAGAGTGTAACAGTATCTCTATACATCACACCTTCCTGCACAGGCATAATAAATTCCTTCTGACCCAAATAATTGTCATCATGGTTAATAACCGGATCCGGAACTCCCCAATACGGGCTCTGTATATAAATGTCCTCAAAATCAGTAGCCGATTCATAATTTACGACTTGTGTATGGTCGTATGCATTACCCACCGCAACCACTTTATATCGTCTACCAGGCTTTAACTTAAATGACGGGATTGCAGTAAAGTTTTTCAGTTCGTCCTGAGTGTAGTGGCCGACACCTAGTATATGTCCGCCTTCGTCGAAAACATACAGGTCTACTTTACTCATATACTGATACAATACGTCCTTATCACCGTCAGCTAGATACTGGAAATAGATGGTCACATTATTACAATCGTCAAGATCTTCCTTGATACAACTGCTTGGCAGGACGAAGACCAATAGCGCCATCAATATTATTTTTATGTACTTTATCATAGTTTTATTTCTGAATTAAGAATCTGTATGTTCTGAGAGATAAGTCTAGTGGCCTTACAGCCACTAGACTTTATTAGATAAAAGATTATTGTTCTTCCCAAACAGCTTCAATATCTGTAACAGACCATGTAGCTTCAGTTACTGTTACTTCTACACCATAAACAGTTTCACCACCTTCATTAGGGCCAATATTCTTATCCATTAATTCCACATTTGTAATACGATAAATGGTACCCGGAACAAAATGATCAATAGGACCAGATTCATTTTTATACGATTTTACAATTGCATAACGTGGTGATGTAACAGGATTATCGCTACTTGCAGCTGTAGCTTTATTAAAATAAATTTTCAGTTCTGGAACTTCTTTATCTGTACCGGCAAAGAAATTATACGCAAAAGCTTTACCACCCTCCTGTGGAAAAGTTGGGAAATTATCTTCTTCACTTAAGAAACTTACTCCAACACCAAATGTACCTATGACATCATATAAAATAGGGAAATTTCCCTCTCCCTCTTTAGAAGTTTCATTCCAGCTATACGTATTAGTTACTGCTCCAGCGTTTTTAGTAGCATAAATGTTATTAAGATAAACACCATTAATAAACAATTTATCAAATTTACAAGACGCCTCTTCTGTATTATCTGCATCATGTGCCTTATGCTTTAAACCATCCAATTCAATACGCGCTACTGGAATCTGTAAAGCAAGTGACTTTGTATAACGCTTATAAACCTTTCCATCAGAAGTGTTTTCCATTTCACCATTAATATCTGATTCAGATAAAGTAGCTTCAGCATAGGCAGGTATTGATTCAGGCTCACTTTGTAATCTAGAATCCGTAATAGAAATTGCAGCAGCATCATTTACAGCTTTTCCATCATTACAATATGCAACAACCTTATCAGGGCTTGTTACACCATAAATCTGCACTGTATAATTAGTTTTTCCATCAGAATCTGAAGGATTACGTTCAATAACTTCAGACCCTTGAAGTATATCGCCAGAATAGACTTCCACAGTAATATTTCCTCCCACAATTACTGAAGAGCCACTAGTCGAACCTTGTACACTTCGTGTTGAAGGACTTTGTATAGTAACCTCAACCATACCTGTACCCTGAATACCACCATTATCGGCTACATCTTCATTAGAGCATGCGAACAAACCCAAGCCCGCAAATGCCAAAAATAAACTCTTTGTCAGTTTCATAGTAAACTAAAATTTAAATTAAACACAATATATTATTAATTCTCGTTTATTCTAATTGATTATTCAGCCATGTATTCCACATATTGCTTCAGCAGCGTAAGGTTTTCACCAGCCTGGCTGTAGCCTTTAGCCTGTGCTTCTGAGAATGCCTGTGAAGCCTTGTCATACTGACCGGCTTTAGCATAAGCTACCCCCTTCATATTAAGCAACTCTCCTTCTGCCGGTGCGTTTTCCAACAGGCGGATGGCTTCGTCCGTACGGTTAGCGTCTATCAGCGCCATTGCAGCATTGTTCACCGCAGTTACATCATTTGGATAAGCTTTGGCTCCGCGCACCAGACAATCAATGTATTCCGGACTGCCCTTGCCGTAGCTGTCGGCCACCTGCTGTATTTCACTTACGCTCATCAGGTCCGGGCGGGTCTTGATCATTTCCTTGCCTTCTGCCAGATCAAAATGGCGTACGTTGTATTCTATGCGGTATTCGTTACGACGAACCGGACCGTACATTTCGTTCAGCAAACGTTCATAGATTTCGGGTGGTACCAATGCTTTCAACTGTTCTTCACACGCATCCTTGTCGTCACCACAATTGTCAATAATATTCAGCACTTCGTCAATTTTCAACAATTGAGGATGTTTCACCACTTCTGCACGCAAGCCTACCCAGTCTTCACCTTTCCAGTCTACATGGTAAAGCTTCGGATCTACGCTCTTCAAGTCATCCTTCATGTATTCCGTAAAGGCTTTCGCACGGCGTTCAGACAATTTCATGTTATAATCGAAAGGACCTTCCGGTGAAGCATATCCTGTTACGTAAATACCGGTTATAGTCAGGTCATTGTTATCTTTTACCAGCGTAATAGAGTTACGAACTGTATCCAGTTCAGCTTCGTTGTTCTTGAACTTCGGGTCGATGCGGTGGCTGTCCTGACGGAACTGCAAGCGGGCACTCCGAGTTTCAGAACGGCGTTTCACCATTTCCTCCTTAGGTTCAATCACCGGAGAATAATAAGCAGTCTGTATTGGCGGGAAAATGTCGCCTGTAGTAGTGGTTTCATCACCGTCCTCACAAAGCGCACAACCCGTCACGTAAGCACGAAGCTGAAGATTACCCCCAATCATCCATTTCTTGAAAGGAACGGAAGCATCATAGTCGAGCGTCTGGGCCGTGCCATTTTTACGGCGCACCTTCACCACCGCATCAGGATTAAGATTCGTATCGTCAAGCGCTTCAGTACGCTGCTGTACCTTGTCGCGCACTTTTCCGTTGATGACGAAAGAAGGAAGTTCCTGCTGCTGACTGCCATCGGCAGAAAGAATCACCGGCACCACGCGCAGTGAATGCTGGTTCTTGATATCCAAGTCGTCCAGGTTCACCGTCATCTTTACGTTGGCCTGACGGTCACCCGTCTTCACCACCTCACGGTTCACAATCTTTATTTCACTCAAGTAAGAAGTCTGGCCGAATACGGGAATTCCGGCTGCCAGCACAAATGCGAGAGAGATAATATATTTTTTCATCGTACGTTCCTCCATCATTTAATTACGTAAATCAAGGATATGGCAGCCTTGGTCAAGCCGAAATAGTCTTTCTTGTCGCTACCGCGCCATTCACCGCAATGCGGGCAGTCGTACTTGTCATAGTCGGCGCGTATCCAGCCCGCCCCGATTTCAAGTCCCAGGTTCCAGTGCTTGGACAGCACGAACTGGTAACCGTAGCCAATGCCGGCGCCATACATATTACCCTGGTAACGGTAATTCTTAAAAGAAGGGAAAATGCCCAGATCCATATTGGCCACATTGAACTGCCCGCCCAGCGCATGAAGTGCTAAGAAATGGCCGTTGAAGGCTTCACAGAACCAATAGCGCGCTTCAGGCTGCACCAGCCAGTGCTTCATCTTGCGGTCATCACCTAAATTAAAGGGATTATAATTACCCGACAAATCAATTGTCCACTTCGGAGCCACGCGAAACTCTGCACCAAGATTAAGCGTAGTGGTCACATCGTAAAGCAGGTTTGTCTTCACGGCTATTTTCTGGGCAGAAACCGACATACAGACAAACAGAAACAATATCCATACCAGTGTCTTTTTCATAATACTATTTCTTTTATCTTTGCATATTTTTGTTTTTCTGCAAAGCTAAATAATCAAGGCAAACTCCAAAAAAAAATGTTTTCCCAATTTATCAGAAAAGTTCCTATTTTGTCAGAACCCCCTCAGGAAAGCCATCCTGAGGGGGTTCTGACAAAGAGAAAAATTATTTATTCTTCAAAAAAGTCTTTCGGAAACTGTTGGGACTGATGCCATACCTATCTTTAAACAAACGATAAAAAGTAGACAGGCTGGGCAGCGCACTCTCTGCTGCTACCTTACTGATGGGCCAGTCCGGATGATTACGGAACAGACCAATTGAATACTCCAGACGAAGCTCTTCAAATAACAGCTTAAATTGCCGCCGGCGGTAAAGAGTTTCAGGATGCTGGCAAAACGGTTGCGGTCTACTCCCATCAGGTGCGCATAATCATCGCGCGTCAACTGATAATCCAGATAGAGCTTCTGCTCCTTTACCTGCTGGTCGAACCTCAGAAACAGACTTTCATTTTCAGGAACTGACGCGTCGGATATTTCTGCTTCCGTATCTGTTTCAGTGTCTGCGCCGGCAACTGTATCCACCTCTTCCGGCTGTTCCTCTTCACCAGGCTCCTCTGCCATCTCCAACTGCGGAAAGGCATGTCTTGCCAGAAGTGCGTTGCGCTGGTCGTCCAGTTCCAGAATCAGCTCGGACATCTTACGGTTCTTTCTCTTGATAACATTCAGTGCCCGCCAAAGTCCTCCAAAAAGCAGCAGCAAAAACACCATAATGCCCACCAGTCCGATAATGATGCGATGCTGCATCTGCACCCTGTAGGCTGCTTTTTCCAGCTCGTACTCACGCGATACGGCATTCGTCACGTCTGTAAGGTCGAAAATCTGGTTACGCTCTATGTTCACACGCATCTTGTTGCGGATGTCATACGCCTGTATCATGGCGTTATAGGCATCGCTGTACTTGCCTAATGCGCTGTAGGCTTTTCCGCTCTGATAAAGCGTGCGGAGATAAATGACATTCAGCGAATCACTTTCGTCCAGTTCTGCAAAATAGGCATTGCTATGTGCCAGTACGGAATGAAAATCACCACTCTCCAACAAGAAATCGTTTATCTCAAGCTGACCCAGCGAGGTGGTTGAGAATACAGTGGAGTAGAACTTGTCGGCATAGACCTTTCCCATCTGAGGTTTTTTCATCTTGCATGACAGGTAGGCCATCTTACTATAGAAAAAGCCTTTGTGACGATCGAGCACATGGGCATCGACATCGGTACGGGATTCAAGAGAACACAGCAGTTTTTCGCGCTGCAAACCCACCTTCCAGGCATTCTGAGGCCTTCTGTCGCTGATATAATATCCCATGAGGTAGCCCATGCAGTGCGACAGCAGAAATTTCGCCTCAGCATTGGATATGCCCGACAGCAAAGAAATGGCTTCCTGAAGGCATTCATAGCTTTTATTCAGCACACCCATGTTACGGTATAGGTCGCCTTCCATTTGCAGCATATTGGCCTTTAAAAGCTGGTCGTTGGCCTTCTCTGCGTATTCCTTACCCTTTGTAATCATGTCGGCTGCCTCGGCCAGCTGGAAGGAGGCGACCGACGATTCGGCCAGAAGCATATAAGTGTATGAGGTAAACACGGAATCGCGCTGTATTTCCGGATTGTTCAATGCGTGGGTGGCATAGTGCATGCACATGTAATACCTGGACTGTGTACGATAGGATAAGGCGCGGAGGTAATCAATACCGTATTGGGGTATGGTACCTTTTTCTTCAAGACTGTCCAGCAGCAGCAAAGAGCCTTCCGGATCGCGTGCTATCCTTTCGCGTAACCCCTGAAAAGGTATAACACCTGCATAAATGGAAAAGGCCAATAAATTGTATAAAATCAATATAGCGAAACGCTTCATATAATGTCCCTCTTTTTTATATCCTAAAAACTTTCCAGCTAAAATAGCAATTTTCTTTTTGAACAACAAAAAAGGCATAAAAAATGGGAGAACGCTTTCTCCCAACCTTGTTAACCTTAAATCTAATACTATGAAAAAAATCACGTGACAAATGTAAGAATAACACTTATTCTACGCAAATATTCAGCCCTTGATTTTCAGCTTTTTAAAAGTTTTTAAAAGACAAAAAGAATTCGCCCCGAAACAGCGTGTGCTTCGGGGCGAATCGTTATCTGTCTGTAAAGAGGATTAGTCTTTCAGTTTTGCTTTGATGAAGTCGCGGTTCAGACGAGCGATGTTGCTGATTGAAACGCATTTCGGACATTCTGCTTCACAAGCACGGGTGTTGGTACAGTTACCGAAGCCCAGTTCGTCCATCTTGGCAATCATGGCCTTTGCACGGCGCAATGCTTCCGGTTTTCCCTGAGGCAACAGGTTCAACTGGCTTACCTTGGCAGAAACGAACAGCATGGCTGAACCGTTCTTACAAGCAGCTACACAAGCACCACAACCGATACAAGAAGCGGCATCCATTGCTTCGTCAGCTACCGGTTTCGGAATCAGGATAGCGTTGGCATCCTGAGGAGCACCTGTACGTACGCTGATGAAACCACCTGCCTGCATAATCTTGTCGTAAGCAGTACGGTCTACCATCAAGTCCTTGATAACCGGGAATCCGGCTGAACGCCACGGTTCTACAGTGATTACATCACCGTCTTTGAAACGACGCATGTAGATCTGGCAGGTAGTAGCACCTGTAGCAGGTCCGTGCGGATGTCCGTTGATGTACAAAGAACACATACCGCAGATACCTTCACGACAGTCGTGGTCGAACACTACCGGTTCTTTTCCGTCTTCAATCAACTGTTCGTTCAAGATATCCAGCATTTCCAGGAAGGAAGTATCGCCCGGAATGTCCTTCATCTGGAATGTATCGAAATGACCTTTTTCCTTAGGTCCGTTCTGACGCCAAACTTTCAGCGTAAATGATATATTTTTATCCATTTTACTTAGATTCTTTAATTGTTTAACTTCACTGATTAGCTCTTGTAGTTACGAGTCTGTACCTTGATAGCTTCGTAAACCAGCGGTTCTTTGTACAATACCGGAGCCTTGTCGTCGCTTCCCTGGTATTCCCAGCAAGCTACATAGAAGAAGTTTTCGTCATCACGTTTTGCTTCACCTTCTTCTGTCTGGTATTCTTCACGGAAGTGACCACCGCAAGATTCGTTACGGTTCAATGCATCGTAAGCAATCAGCTCGCCCATTGTGATGAAGTCGTTCAGACGGAAAGCCTTATCCAGCTCTACGTTCAAACCTTCCTTAGAACCCGGGATGAACAGTTCTGTTTCGAATTCCTTACGGATGTCTTTCAGCTTAGCCAGACCGGTCTTCAAACCTTCAGCTGTACGGCCCATACCTACGTATTCCCACATTACGCGACCCAGTTCCTTGTGGATAGAGTCTACAGACTTCTTACCCTTGATGTTCATCAGGTGGTCAATCTTGTCCTGAACAGCCTTTTCTGCTTCTGCAAATTCAGGCAGGTCAGTAGAGAAGCGAGGAACAGTAATCTGGTCGGCCAGATAGTTCTGGATAGTGTAAGGCAATACGAAGTATCCGTCGGCCAGACCCTGCATCAATGCAGAAGCACCCAGACGGTTAGCTCCGTGGTCAGAGAAGTTACATTCACCGATAGCGAACAGACCCTTGATAGAAGTCTGGAGTTCGTAGTCTACCCAGATACCACCCATTGTGTAGTGGATAGCCGGATAAATCATCATCGGGTTGTAGTATTTCACACCGTTGATTTCGCGAGCCAGTTCGCCCGGATTTACGTCGGTGATTTCTTCGTACATATCGAACAAGTTACCGTAACGCTGGCGAACTACGTCCAAGCCCAGACGTTCGATACTTTCAGAGAAGTCAAGGAATACGGCCAGACCTGTGTTGTTTACACCGAAACCGTGGTCGCAACGTTCTTTAGCGGCACGTGAAGCCACGTCACGCGGAACCAGGTTACCGAATGCCGGATAACGGCGTTCCAGGTAGTAGTCACGGTCTTCTTCAGGAATATCGCTACCTTTCTTTGTTCCAGCCTGCAATGCTTTGGCATCTTCCAGTTTCTTCGGAACCCAGATACGACCGTCGTTACGCAGAGATTCTGACATCAAAGTCAGCTTAGACTGCTTGTCACCGTGTACCGGAATACAAGTCGGGTGAATCTGTACGTAAGCCGGGTTAGCGAACATAGCTCCCTTACGGTAGCAAGACATGGCAGCTGTTACGTTACATGCCATGGCGTTAGTTGACAGGAAGTAAGTGTTTCCGTAACCACCGGTTGCGATAACTACTGCGTGAGCAGCGAAGCGTTCCAACTTACCGGTTACCAGGTTCTTGGCGATGATACCGCGTGCACGACCGTCAACCAATACTACATCGAGCATTTCGTAACGAGTGTACAGTTTTACAGTACCGGCACCTACCTGACGGCTCAATGCAGAGTAAGCACCTAACAGCAGCTGCTGACCTGTCTGACCTTTAGCGTAGAATGTACGAGATACCTGTGCACCACCGAATGAACGGTTAGCCAGTGTACCACCGTATTCACGAGCGAAAGGAACACCCTGTGCCACGCACTGGTCGATGATGTTATTTGATACTTCAGCCAGACGGTAAACGTTAGCTTCACGAGCACGGTAGTCACCACCTTTCACTGTATCGTAGAACAGACGATAAACAGAGTCACCGTCGTTCTGGTAGTTCTTGGCAGCGTTGATACCACCCTGTGCAGCGATAGAGTGTGCACGGCGAGGAGAGTCCTGGATACAGAAGTTGAACACACGGAATCCCATTTCACCTAAAGAAGCAGCAGCAGAAGCACCTGCCAGACCTGTACCTACCACGATGATGTCCAGACGACGTTTGTTAGCCGGGTTCACCAGTTTCTGGTGAGCTTTATAATTGGTCCATTTCTCAGCTATCGGGCCTTCAGGAATCTTAGAATCGATTATCTTAGTCATAATGTTTTTTCAATTTAATCAGTTACACTTAAATTAGCAAGCACCGCAACCCATCATGTTTTTCAGGAAGAACACAACGGCTACCAGCATGAAACCAAGTACGATGATGGTAGAATAGATGTTAGAGATGCATTTCCAACGGTTAATCCAGATGGTGTTGTTCCAACCCAAAGTCTGCATAGAGCTCCAGAATCCGTGAGTCAGGTGGAACCACAAGGCAATCAGCCAGATGATATACAACACGAAGAACACCGGATTAGAGAATGTCTGCATGATGTAGCCATAACCGTCGGCTGCATGAAGACCACCCATCATCGGGTTGCCGATGATTTCAGCGAACTGCATTTTGTACCAGAAGTTAACGAAGTGAAGAGCCAGACCCAGGATTACAATGATACCCAGTACCAGCATGTTCTGAGATGCCCATTCCACGTTTTTCGGTTTTGCTGTCACTGCATAGCGTTCGTGACCGCGAGCTGCACGGTTCTGCATCGTCAGCCAGAAAGCATAGATGATGTGAATTACAAACAGGGCAGCCAGTCCGACAGTAGCTACCAGCGCATACCAGTTGGCACCGAGGAACTCACAAACCATGTTGTACGCCTCGCCCGAGAACAATGCAACAAGGTTCATCGCCATGTGAAATGTCAGAAACAGGACAAGGGCGATACCAGTAACACTCATCACCACTTTCCTTCCAATAGATGAATTACTTAACCACATAAATGATTGAATTTAAATTATTTAATTGTTAGAACTATAAATTCGCACTCGAAGGTCCAAATTATGATGCAAAATTAGAAGATTTATTGAGATAACACAACAGATTATGGAAAAAATTCTGTAATCGGAGGCCGTGAGCCACACGTAAAAAAAACGCAAGGGCGTTTGAATCAAAACGCCGAAGAGTTTTAATTCAAACGCACTTGCGTTTTAGGGAAAACGTACTTGCGTTTTACTTGAAACGCACTTACGTTTTAAATCAAACGCAAGTACGTTTTCCGAAGCCTATCTTTTGGGGAAATTCATGCCGGGCTCGCGCAGCAGTTCGATGGCCTTTTTCATGCTGTCGTTCAGCGTGTTAATCACCTGGAAGTATTCGTTCATGTCCCAGATGTCGCGGGCCAGCAGGGCTTTCAGCTGGGTCTTGACCAGCGGAAGTGCCGTGCGGAACTGTGCCTCGTTGTAGGTGATGCCCATGGAGGTGGCTTGTGCCACCAGCTCGTCGAGCATGGCCTGGCTCACCTCGAACTCGCGGTTGAAGCGGTCGAACGTCTTGTACTGCTGGAGCCATTCTTTCCGGTGGCGGTCAATCAGCTTGATGTTCAGCTGCACCATGGCGCCTTTGTCGCGCAATGACAGGTAATAGTCGGTGTACATCGTGGTGTCGATGGGCACGAAATAGTCGGGCATGATGCCTCCGCCGCCGTACACGGTGCGTCCTAACTTCAGGGTCTTGGCCTTGAGCGAGTCGGGGAAGTGGATGCTGTCGGCACTCATCATCTCGCCCCGGTTGTAACGGTCTATCAGGTCTTTATTGTATTGCTCGATGCTTTCGTAAGGTTTCTGGATACAGCGGCCCGAAGGGGTGTAGTAACGGGCAATGGTCAGACGGATCATGGAACCGTCGGGCAAATCGATGGGGCGCTGCACGAGTCCTTTTCCGAAGGTACGGCGGCCTACTACGATACCTCTGTCCCAGTCCTGAATGGCTCCGGTGACAATCTCACTGGCGGAAGCCGAGAATTCATCGACGAGTACCACCAGACGGCCTTTCTGGAAATCGCCGTCGCCCTTGGCTTCAAATTCCGAACGGGGGTTGCGGCGGCCTTCGGTATAGACGATAAGTTCTTTCTTACCCAAAATCTGGTCGCACAGGCTGATGGCGGCATTCAGGTAACCGCCTCCGTTTCCTTGTAAATCGAGAATAAGGTCTTTCATGCCTTGTTTCTGCAACTTGTGGAGGGCATCGGTAAACTCCTGTCCGGTGGTAGCGGCAAAGCGGTTCACACGGATGTAGCCGATTTTTCCTTCTACCATGTACGAAGCGTCGAGGCTGTACACGGGAATCTTGTCGCGCTTGATGGTGAAGGGCAGCAACTCTTTCACACCGGCACGCAGCACTTTTACCGTCACCGTGGAGCCTTTCGGTCCGCGCAAGCGGCGCATCACTTCGTCGGTGTTCATCTTCACGCCGGCAATGACCGTGTCGTTCACTTCGATGATGCGGTCGCCGGCCAGGATGCCGACTTTCTCGGAAGGTCCTCCCGATACGGGCTGGATGACAAAGAGGGTATCGGTGGCCATATTAAACTGGATACCGATGCCGTCGAAGTTTCCCTGAAGGGGTTCGTTGAGCCGCTTCACTTCTTCCGGATCGGAATAGGTGGAGTGCGGGTCGAGCTCTTCCAGCATGCTGACAATGGCGGTTTCCACCAGTTTGTCTTCGTCTACCTTATCTACATAGAGATTGGAGATGGCGAACTCGGCCAGCTGCAGTTTGCGCGAAGGCGAATCGAGCAGCTTGTTCTGGGCAGGCAGGGCAGTCCATGCCGCACATCCTGCCAATAAAGCGAATAGGTATTTTCTGATTTTCATGTGCATTCTTTCATTTTATTCCACTTCCATGCCTTCGGGCAGAAAGTCGGATACATCCTTGCCATACTGCAGGAGTTCACGGACGATGGTGGAACTGATGGAGGTCAGTTCGGGCTCCGTAAAGAGCAGGATGGTTTCTACGCCGGCCAGCTTGCGGTTGATGTCGGCAATGGTTTCTTCGTATTCAAAGTCGTGTACGGTACGGATGCCGCGGATAATGAATCCGGCCTCGCGCTCGCGGGCAAAATCAACGGTAAGGTTGTCGTATGCCTCGACCTTGATGCGCGGCTCGTCGGCATAAAGTTTGCGAATCATCTCTACGCGCTTCTCGGTGGGGAACCAGGTTTTCTTTTTGTCGTTCACCCCAATGCCGATGATGATTTCGTCCATAAAGGTCAGGGCACGCTTCACCACGGAATAGTGCCCGATAGTAAACGGGTCGAATGTGCCCGGAAATATCGCTCTTTTCATCACTGATGACTGGCAGTTTTTAATTATTAATTCTTCATTCCTCATTTTTAATCAGGTCTTCCTCTACCACCAGGTTGTCGATGATGAAGTTCTGGCGTTCCATGGTGTTCTTTCCCATGTAGAATTCCAGCAGTTCCTTCACGGCATCGGTCTTGCGAAGGGTGACCTGCTCCAGACGCATGTCCTTGCCGATGAAATGGCGGAACTCGTCGGGCGAGATTTCTCCCAATCCTTTGAATCGGGTGATTTCGGGGTTGGGACTCAGCTTCTCGATGGCAGCCACGCGCTCTTCTTCCGAATAGCAGTAGATGGTTTCGTACACCCCTTTCTTGCGGTTACGCACGCGGAACAGGGGGGTCTGCAGGATGTACACATGACCTTTCTTTATCAGGTCGGGGAAGAACTGCAGGAAGAAGGTAATCATCAGCAGGCGGATGTGCATACCGTCCACATCGGCATCGGTGGCCACGATTACCTTATTATATCGGAGTCCGTCGAGCCCTTCTTCAATGTTCAGGGCAGCCTGCAGGAGGTTGAACTCTTCGTTCTCGTAGACCACCTTCTTGGTGAGTCCGAAAGAATTCAGCGGCTTACCGCGCAAGCTGAACACGGCCTGCGTATTGACATCGCGGCTTTTCGTGATGGAACCGCTGGCGGAGTCTCCCTCGGTGATGAAGATGGAGCTTTCCAGACGGGGGTCGTCTTCTTCTTTCTTTCCGCCTTTCTGGTCGTTCAGGTGGATGCGGCAGTCGCGCAACTTACGGTTGTGCAGGTTGGCTTTCTTGGCACGCTCACGGGCTATCTTCGTGACACCGGCAATGGCCTTACGCTCTTTTTCGGATTCCTGGATTTTCTGCAGCAGGACTTCGGCCACATCGGGATGCTTGTGGAGGTAGTTGTCTACCTGTTCTTTTACGAAATCGCCCACAAACTTGTTGACGCTGACGCCCGACAAGGGATAGGGGTTGCCTTCGGAATCTTTCTCCGGTGCCATGGACAGTGAGCCCAACTTGATTTTGGTCTGGCTCTCGAACGTAGGTTCAATTACGTTGATGGCAATGGCAGCCACCAGTCCGTTACGGATATCGGAATAATCCATGTTCTTGTTGAAATATTCCTTGATGGTACGGGCAATATGCTCTTTGAAAGCACTTTGATGCGTACCTCCCTGAGTCGTATGCTGTCCGTTGACAAAAGAGTAATACTCTTCACCATACTGGCCGGTATGCGTAAAGGCTATCTCAATATCTTCTCCCTTCAAATGGATGATGGGATATAATCCCACAGCCGTCATGTTGTCGTTAAGCAAATCCACCAACCCGTTACGGGACAAGATACGCTGACCGTTATAGATAATGGCCAGTCCTGTATTCAGATAGGTATAATTGCGGAGCATGGTTTCCACAAACTCCGGACGGAAACTGTAATTCTCAAATAACAGGTTATCCGGTTCAAAGAAAATATAAGTACCGTTCTCCTCTGTTGTATTTTGTGTGGTATCCGTCAACAAGTCTCCCTTGGCAAAGGTAGCGATACGCACCTTTCCATCACGATAGCTGCGCACCTCGAAGCGCGAACTCAATGCGTTGACAGCTTTCACACCGACCCCATTCAGTCCGACACTCTTCTTAAACGCCTTACTGTCATATTTACCTCCCGTATTCAGCACACTTACAGCCTCAATAAGTTTTCCCTGCGGAATACCCCGACCATAGTCACGCACGCTGACACGGAGATTTTCTTCAATGATAATCTCAATCTTTTTACCCGCCTGCATTTTGAATTCATCGATACTGTTGTCGAGAACTTCTTTCAGAAGGACGTAGATACCGTCCTCGGCATGTGATCCGTCACCCAACTTTCCAATATACATACCGGGACGGGTACGCACATGCTCCATGTCACTGAGGTGGCGGATATTATCGTCGGTATATTCTACAGCGGGATTGTTTATCAGTTCGTTGTTTTCTTCCATATTGACTTATCACATTTTTATATATCGTTGTTACAGAATACTCTTTTTATAAGCACGACGGCGTTTATGCTGCTCGGTCTTGAAATATTCCCACTGGGCCTGCACCTTTCCATTCAGTTCCAGTTCCGGATTACTTTCGGCATACTTGAATCCCAGTTGCTGATATACAGGAATCAAGTCCGAGAATAACAAAGCATTGACTCCTTTGTTCTGATACTCAGGTTTTACAGCAACCAGCAACAAGTCCAGCATAGGGGGATATTTATGCAAAAACAGCACTTTCAGCAAATGATACCAGCCCATAGGCAGCAAACGCCCCTTCGCTTTTCGTAACGCTTCGGACAAAGAAGGCATTGAAATACCCACCGCCACCAGTTTATCTTCAGCATCGGTCACCAAGGTCACCATACGCAAATCTACAATAGGCAAATACATCTTTATATACTGGTTAATCTGTCCTTGAGACAAAGCCGAGAAACCATAAAGCGGAGCATAAGCCTCATTCATCAACTCGAATATAGCCTGTCCATATTCGGCCGCAATTTTCTTACCCGATGTATATTTCTTCACCTTCAAGTTAAACTTACGTTGAATCAAATCACTGATACGCTTATGCTTATCAGGAATTGCATCCGGAATATAAATTTTATATTCCACCCAATCGGCATCCTTCTCGAATCCCAACTTCTCCATATGCTGTGGATAATAAGGATAATTATAGATAGTCGCCATGGTGCTCAATTGGTCGAATCCTTCTATCAGCATACCCTCCGCATCAAAGTCGGTAAAGCCTAAAGGCCCCTGAATGGTATCCATACCTTTTGATTTACCCCATTGGGCTACTGCATCCAACAAGGCACGTGATATTTCGATATCATCCAGAAAATCGATCCATCCGAAACGAACTTCTTTTTTATTCCAAGTCTCGTTTGCGCGTTTATTTATAATCCCTGCAATACGTCCTACCACCTTGTTATCCTTATATGCCAGAAAATACTCCGCCTCACAAAACTCGAAAGCGGCATTCTTCTTCGGGCTGAACGTATTCAGCATATCATCGTACAAATCGGGTACGGAATAGGGATTCTCTTTGTATAACTCGTAGTTGAACCGTATAAATGTCTTAAGTTCTTTCTTTGAACTGACTTTTTTAATGGTAATAGCCATGCTGTATTTTTATAAAAATTCAGGGTGTAAAGATAGAAGTTTTTTTGCAGATAACTTATTCTTTTTATGGCTTTTTTACTGTTGGGCAATAAGATAGGCGGTATAAACGACATAACAGCCAACCATCAATGCGCCTTCAAGCCGGGTTATGGTACGTTTGCGGAAAAACCAGCCTACCAGCCACAACAACAGGGAGGAAGCAATCAGCACACTTAAATCGAGATTATTTATATTCCCCATCGGAAGCGGTGATACCGTAGCGCTGCACCCCAGTACAAAGAATATATTGAACAGATTGCTACCGATGACATTGCCGATAGCAATTCCCGGATTCTTCTTTAAAGCTGCCGTAACAGATGTAGCAAGCTCCGGCAAGGAAGTACCTCCGGCTACCAATGTCAGTCCGATTACCGATTCACTGACACCCCATGAACGGGCAAGCCCGCTTGCCCCGTCGACAAAAAGCTGTCCGCCAAATATGAGCCCGGCCAGTCCTCCTGCAATATACAACACCGATTTCCATACAGGCATTTCCTTAATCTTCTGCTCTTCTCCTGCCTCATCTGCCCCATTACGAGCGATAGCAAATGTATAACGCATAAATATAAGGAAGAAAGCCAACAGAACAAACCCATCGGAACGGCTGATAACATTGACCGCTTCCCTGTCCAGCATCATGTCATTGGCACAGACAAAAAGTACCAACGAAGAAAGAATGACTAACGGAATCTCTTTACTCATCGTCCCCTCACCTACTTTTATGGGGAGTACCAAGGCAGTACAACCTATAATCATCAAAGCATTGAATATATTACTACCCACCACATTACCAATAGCCATTTCAGCACTGCCATTCAATGCAGAAAGCACACTGATAACCAATTCGGGAGCCGAAGTGCCAAAAGCTACAATGGTAAGCCCGATTACCAAATCAGAAATACGGAAACGTTTGGCAACCGCTGCAGAACCATCTGTCAAGCCATTTGCACCAGCCAAAATAAGAGCCAGACCACCAATCAAAAGGAGTGTATTCAACATAACAAAGAGTACATTTACAGTTTTACACCGCAAATGTACTCTTTTTCCCTAAAATAACTATCCCTATTTGGTGCGTTTTACAGTATAGATTACTTTTCCTTTCTTATCAATCATATGCATATCCAGTTCTTTCTTGTCTGCCGTGAAGATAGAAAAGCCCGGTTCGGGACTGCAGAACTGAGTGCCTTCCACTGGTTTTACCTTACGGCTCAACGAACCTGCCGAATTTACCACATAGTCGATATCACTGCCCGGCACACGAAGATGCTGGAAGTTATGAATGTGTCCGCATGCATAGATATCCACCTTATGTTTACGGAGGATAGGATCCAGACGTTTCTGCATATCGCTGCGTTCACTGTCGTCTTTCGACGTTTCAGCATAAATGGGATGATGTCCGATTACGACTACCCAATCTTCTTTGGCAACAGTCAGTACAGAATCTATCCATGCCAATTGCTGATCCATATCTTGTTTACAGGCATCCGGATAAGTTTCGCTCTCGTTACGGTATTTGTCAATCAGAGGAGCGGTATCTATCATCACAAAACGGATGGCAGTTCCTTTCTTCTCAAAAACTTTGGTATAATAACGACCAGGCATCGACCAGCGACGACTCACATTGGTATAATCCAACACAGCCTGCGTATTACCCCGGTATTCATGATTTCCCAAGATCGGAAACCAGTCTATCATCAACTCGGGATGACTGTAAATCAACTCGTAGTTGGTCATCCAGAGCGGATCGTTAACGCTGCGCACACCTTCAAAATGGTGCACGTCTCCGGCTGCAAATACACACTCGGGACCAATAACATCCGCCATTTCTCCCATCAACTCGGCTATGGGCTTCTGGTCATAATAACCGTTACGTCCCAAATCGTTGGCCATATAAAAATTCAGTTGTTTCTCCAGTCCTTTCCAATCTTGTGGAGTCTGGGCACACACATTCAGGCAGATAGCCGTACCAATGACGGCAATCCATACCCATGTCAATACTTCTTTCATTCTTCTAATCATCATCAACGTTTTCATATACTTATTTTTAGAAACTTATTTTTAAACCTGCATTCATTCTCACGCCATAATATTCTGCCTGCATAGTACGATCCTTCGTTCCCTGGTAATAACGGAGCGGCTGGTTCAGCAGATTGTTCGCCTCAGCATAAAAGGTCATTTTCACCTTCTTGCCAAAGGTATAACTGGCGTTCACATCCATATAGTTCACAGCATCATAATATCTGTCATAAAATGTACTTGGGCCCATTTCATCGATAAAATCAGATGCAAAGTTATAGCTCAGGCGCACATTCAAGCCTCCTTTTTCAAAGTAAAGAGAGGCATTCGCCGTATGCTCGGGAGACCCCGGCAAACTCAACCCGCTCTCGTTCTCACGTCCTTCGAAGTTAAAGTCCTCCACACGTGAGTGAGTATAAGTATAGGTTCCATAGAAACCCACATACTTCAAGGCCGGAGCAATGAAGCCGAAATCACGCTGATAAGAAAATTCCAATCCCCACAGATTAGCATTTCCTGCATTCTTGGGCTGAGTGAAACGGGTATATTCTGTTCCTTGGTATTCATAGTTGGTCAGTACCTGATCTACGATGAAATCGTCTATTTTCTTATAGAAAAAGCCTGCGCTCACCAAACCTACACTCTTGAAATAATAATCGGCACTCAAATCGAAGTTGTAAGAAATAGTAGGTTTCAGGTCAGAGTTACCAATCTTTATTTCATTATCGCCACGGTTGATATTCACGCTGGGAACCAAAGCTGAATATTTGGGTCGGCTCAAGGTCTGCGTGTAAGAACCGCGTATCTTGAAATCATCATTTACATCCCATTTCACCAAAATAGAAGGAAGGAAATTCACATAACTGTTGACGACGCGGCCGGTCTTGGTGGTCTTATCTGTTTCATCATCATAGTTACGACCGGTATAACGAAGAGAAGTGTGCTCTATGCGGAGCCCTGCCATCAAGTTTATATCAGAGGTAAATTTATGGTCAAATCGTACATACCCGGAACTTACAGTTTCACGAGCCTCAAAGTTCTCAGCCAATTCGGCTTGTACCTGTTCTTTATCGAATTGGGAAGCATCATTTAAGTTCAATCCACCCACATATTCTTTACTGGCAAATGTTCCTACCTGATATTTGTCGCTCGGCATAAATTTATCCGTACTCTGGTCTACCGTATTTTTCAGGCTGTTGGTCATGAAGGCATCCTCGTCTTTCGGAGTATATTCGTAGAAGTTTATTTCTTTTTCTTTCGTTTTACGTACTACTTTCGCACCGAACTTCAGTTTGGCTCCATTATTCAAACTGGTTTTGAAATTGGCCGAAAATTTCATATCCTCTTCTTTGATGTCTTCCTGTTGTTCTGTCAGTTCTTTCAAGCTGAACTTATCACTCAGTGTCAGGGTAGAACCTGCTGTGGGTGTTGCCAACGGCTGGCGTTCATCACTCAAATCTATATCAAATTCCTGCTTTTTCAGTTGGAAGTCAAGATAACGCTCATTAGGGCGTTCTTCTGTAGCTTTTGCATAACTGGCATTCCAATCCATGCCGATTGCTCCCCATAAGTGTTCTCCGCCCAAAGCGAAATCCATGGTACGCTGACGCTCCAGACGGGCATTGCGATTATCGGGAGTACCTGCTTTGGTCTGGATGCGGACTGTGCCTTTTCCGTTCTCATCCAAATCCTTGATATTGGTACGGTAACGGTTTTCCCAGTCATTGCGGTTGTTAAAAATACCCTTGAAAGTCAATTTATGGTTTTCATTGAGTTCGAAGTCAAAAGCCGCCGAATAACTTTGACGTTCACGGGTGACAAAGTACTGACGCATCTGATAATCGCTGACATATACTTTGCCATCCTCATTTTGTTCCCACATGAATTCAGTATCATAAGAACCGGAAGGAGCATTCTGATAAGAAGCGGAGAGCAACATGCCCAGTCTGTCATTGAAGAAACGGTCTCCGTAAGTGAAGCCTAAATTCAACTGGGCTTTCTCGCTGATCCAATTGTAACCACTTCCCGCTGTGGCATTGATAGTACGTTTATAAGGAGAATTTTTAGTTACCAGATTGATGGAACCACCGATAGCATCGCCGTCCATATCGGGTGTAACGACTTTGCTTACTTCGATGGTCTGAATCATATCGGCAGGAATCAAGTCCAACTGCACGTTACGAGTATCCCCCTCAGCAGATGGGACACGATTACCATTAATGGTGACGGAGCTTAAATCGGCACTAGTGCCGCGGACTTGTCCAAAACGGGCCTCGCCTTGATCGTATTGCACATTGATGCCACTGATACGTTTCAATGCATCACCTATGTTTGAGTCGGGAAATTTCCCTACTTGGTCGGCAGATACGATATTGGTGATACCCAGATTATTTTTTTGTGTATTGATTGCTTTCTTCTGCCCTTGAAAAGCTCCCTTCACCTGCACTTCCTGCAGTTCCACCCCTTCATTCATCACTATATCTTTCTCTAAAGTCTTGCCTTCGGGAACGGTAACTTTCATTTCAATAGGGCTATAACCTACATAGGTCACTTTGACGGTGTAAGTGCCGGGCTTCAGATTGGGTAATGTGTAGAAACCGTTCACATCACTGATCACTCCGGTTTTCAGATTCTCAATAAAGATGGAAGCACCCGGTAGAATTTGTTTTCCATTGTCTATCACACGTCCGCGAATAGTGCCTTGCCGGACAATGTTTTCATTTTCCTCGGCAAATGCATTTCCACAAACACCTGCCATCAGTAGCATAAGAGACACAGCTCTAACAACCTTTTTCATATACTTTTTTATGCGTTATAAATCTGTCGCAAAAGTAGATGGGTTAAGTTTCGTGAGAGTTACACTCTATTAAAGGTTTCATGACAAACGGATTTCATTCCTGTTACAGGACAGTTCCACACATGTCACCCTCCCCTTTTCCTTCCGGCCATATTACCTAACAATATAAATTAGAGATTTAAGCGCTCTTTCAGCAAACGGTAGCCACTATTACTGACTTTCAGCTTTCGACCGTTTTTTAAGATCAGTTGATAAGACTCCTTGCCGAACAATTCCAGACGGGATATCTGCTTAACCTGAACGATGGCCGAACGATGGATACGGACAAAGTCTGATCCAGGCAGATGAGTTTCAAAATATTTCATCGTCTGTTCTTTAATATACTCCCTTTCAGGAGTAATCAATGTCACATAGTCGCCACAAGACTGAATATAAAGCAAGTCCGCCAATTCTATCAAATGAATTTTAGTCCCATCTTTCACTGTGATCCGATCCAGGCAGTCTTCCGCATCCGCACCGGCTTCTTCCTCTTTCTTCCGGCTGGCCTCCGCTTTCCTGCGGTCTTCCATCCAGGTTTCCTGCATGGTTACCAATTGATTTTCCATCTCCTCACGCTCGCCCGCAGCAGATTGCAAACGATACCATAACAGGATGATGCTCCACAGTAAGGCCACATAACAGAGGCGGAAAGGAAGTGTGAGTATAAAAGGAGTGTAGACTGCATGATTAATAAACTCCAAGATCCACCGGATAAAGAAACTGCCCACCAAAGTACAAGATATGCCTAATATAGTGATAAAAAGCGTAGTAATGGAAATATGGACAAAGCCGAGAACATACCATGCCCAATAAGCCGATAGGGCAAACAGCAGAGTTGCAGCCATTCCGTCCAACAAGGAAACCCATATACCATCGTCTGTGTACCCCCACAGGAAAAGGCCTTGTACGCCGGCAACCAGCAGCAAGCCCAAAGCAACTATCCACCTTTGCGGCGACGCCTGTATAGGATGTGTATCCATATTCCGCCCGTCTTAATTTTTAACGACCAAGCCACTCCACGAAAGAGTCCCCCTTATCACCAGCACCTTTTGAGGATTTTCCTCTCTCTCCCAACGTTTGTCCTCATAACCGCCCATGAATGTGCTGCAAAGACATTTTATGGTCCAGTCCGCAGGCACATAGAGTTCAATGCCCCCAAATTTACAATCTACATCCAACGGTGTCTCTCCTACGGGAATGTCCGTACGTCGCATGTCAATGATGCTGCCGCCAAAGCGGGTCTGAATACTTCCCCCCTTCAACATTTCATCCAATATGACCTGACGGACTCCGCTGAAAGCATTCTCCGAATGCAAAAAGCCATCTGCCGAGGTATAATTCATCGTTTTAAATTCTTCCGGAGTTCGACCGTACCCATGATCTCTAGATTTCCCACCATGACTAAAAACAGTGACAATTCCTATCAGAATCAGAATAGCAGGCAGCATAAATGCCTGCATATCCGTACCACACAAAGCGCTGAGCTGATCATTCAAGTAGTAGGCACTGATACCCAGTAATATCAGTCCGAACACTAAATGACGACGTACCAATGAATAAACGCCGACTACTGCCACAACTGCCTGCCAGGATACCAGCAGGTCATAAACGGGAACTGTGATCCATTGCATATTACGTGCCAAAAGGAGTCCTCCGCAGGCGATAAAGAGAAATGCCATCAAGTACTTTACAGACGCATGTCCTCTGTTGAACTGAATTTTTTGTTTTGTTTTCATTGTTCTTTCTTTTAATGATTGATAATCGAGGATTACGGTCACAAAGTTCATCAAATGAAGGCAATACAGAAAGAGTATTTCTATAAATGCACGTTCTTTCCCCGATGAATGACGGATATTTCCCGATAAATAAAAGATGGAAATAAGCAATTCGTTACACGCAAATCTGCACAAAGATAGAAAAGGTTCTTTTGAAGTGGATGAAAAGAGAAAAAAGTTTTTGTATTCTATAGACAGTGCATCTTTATTATGCATAAAAAAACAGGTACTAATTTTAAATCAGCACCTGCATATTTAGAAGATATTTACCTAAACTATCTTTAATTCCTCACAATAGCATTTTTAATTGGAAGCGTCAAAAGTACGATCCCCCTGTGTACTGCTTCTAAAACAAAGCTTCCACTCCCCTAGAAAACGAACCGGCTTAAAATACCAGGTAGTAGTATTGGGACGTGTATCTTTCTCATCATTTTTGGGAAACAAAATCACCTTACAACGGACTTCATTATCAAGAGCTTCTTTAAAAATATAGTCAGTAATGCTATAATCGTATATCGGGAAAGCTTTCAGCCTATGCAACACACTCTTTAACTGAGTATTATCCAAAAGTTCCGGCTGAGCAAAAGGATCATCCGCTTTCGTTTCGTGCAGCATAATAGCTGCATCAGCATATCGCTGCTCCTTTACTGCGGTCATAAACTGATTAGTAAGTTCCAATACCTTTATAGTATCTTTCTTACTCAAAGCCATAGTTTGTTTTACAGTAGATGGATCGTCTCTTTCCTCTTTCTTACCACCCTGACCACACGAAACAATGAGTATTGAAGCAAGCCCAAGAATCAACAAATTAGTTTTTCTCATACGTACTATAATGTAAAGAGAAAAAAAGAGTGCCCGAAAGCACTCTTTTCTTCAAGTTTATTATAAATAGAGTTACTCACTCAGTTTATCCTACAGTCTTAGCTACATGACATACAATATCAAATTTTACTGTACCCCACGCATATTCAACTACTACAGGAAGTTTGATATCAAACTCACCTACTTCAACTTTATTGTTGATATAAGTCAATGTACCAAAGTTGCCCTTGGCAATTTCTTCTGTAGTAACACCATCGTATTTAACCTGTAAATTGGCAGGGATCGGTTCATATTTACCATTTATGGTAGTCTCAGCCTCCTTTGTATCAATAGTAACTGATTTAACACCATAATATGTATAATAGTTAATCGGAGCAATCTTGAATGCTTCATTTCTCCAGTCAGTGAATGCCAACTTAAGATCAATCTTAGAGCCTTCTGCACCAACGTCTACACCATCCTTAAAGTTATCCATCTTATCAGCTTCTACAGTGATAGGACGCAAGAACTTAACGTCGAATTCATTGTTTGCTACCGCATTCAATGACTTGCCACATTCATTTACTGTTGCAACAGAAAGTCTAGCAGTCAGGTTGTCAGCCAATGCATCACGACCGGCAACATTCAACAAATCTTTAGCAATATCATTGTTAGCCAATGCGATAAGATCTTCTCCATTATTATCTACAGCATCAGTAATAGTCGCAATGACTGTATTTGCAATAGTTGGAGTACTAGCTAACAACTGAGTACGATCAGCGTTTACACTCAGTGTATAAATTGTTCCAGATACACCAGTCATTTTAGCATCCTTTGGATCAACAAATCTGAAAGTCTTAGTCAGTTCAGCATCTGCAAAGTCTGTATAAACAGAAGCTATTTCAGAAATTGTAACATCATGACCATTAAAGGTATCCAAAATGAATTTATTAAAGCGCATGATATCATGACCTGTTGCAGCAGGAACTTCAGTGTTTACATGGATTTCATCATAGCCTGAACCTCCTTCATTAGAATTGCTAGCAAACCAGATTTGTTTAGTCTTATCAGAATTTGCCAAAGTACCAGTCGGGGTTACATTACGAGGATTAGGAGTCCAAGTCAATGTTACATATACATAATCGTTAGAAATAACATTGCCCTGAATGTCTTTGTTCTCTTTGGTGTAACGAACAATAGCCTTCATTGAAGCATTTGCACTGAAATATTCATAAGCATAGTTTGCAGGAATAGTCCATTGCAAAACTTCAGTCATTGTACCTTCAACATCAGCCTCAGTTTGTTCAACCTTAGTAGACAGTTTAGTCAAAGGCATAGCATCCAAAGTTGCTTCACTATATTGAATCATCGGTCCGTCATAGATATAACTTCTTTCGAAATCTTCCTTAGAGATATTCAGCTGAGCCAAAATTTGTTCTTCAATCTGGAACCAAGTTACCTCCTGAACCCAATCCTCTGTTCTACAGCTCAATGTAAATTCTTCATTGAATGTATATTCTGTTGTCGCAGTAATACGGTCTTCAGCAGGAGCACCTGTAATTTCCACCTTCAAGTAACCTACAGCTACTTTCTTCTTAGAGTTATTATCATTCAAGAATACACGAACCAACGGCATACGCCCTACAGTAGCTTGATTTTGTTCTGTAGCTCCCCATTCAGCAGCTTTACCATCTTTCGGCAACTGAGGTCTCAAAACAGAGCCTTTCAATGCGGCATGTGCACTTTGAGAAGTTTTGTTACTACCATCAATATAACCTACCAATTCATAAGAATAGCTGAAGCCGGCTTTTTCTACTGTACCAGACGCTGCATTTTCATCCCACTTAGTATGAGCATCACCTGCACCATAATGAGTCTGAACATATTCTGCCAAATCAACTGTTTCATCCCAAGCTACTTTTACTTCAGGAGCATTTTGGATAGCATCGGCAGCTTTAAAAGCCAAATGATTTTCACCGGCAACTTTTGCATTATTCAAAACTAAATCTGTAATCTTAACAGCCTTAACTGCAGCATAATCAGAAGTGATAACCGAGCGTTTGTTATCACCATTCAAATAATTGGCCTGTAAAGCCAAAACTGTTACTTTGTTGTCATTCACAATATCTTTAATAGTTCCTTCAGTCAACTTAGCCCAAACAGTCAACTCACCATTTTTAGGTTCAACCTTAGAAATCTCTGGAACTACCACTCCATCGGCAGCACGAGCATATTCTTTATCGTAAGCCAAGAATTTCAAATCTTCTTTAACCAAATTACGAACATCAGCTGTAGATGGGTTCATGTGGTATGTAGCAGATAATTCAGGAGTGACCTCAGTTGTTACAGTTTCTTTTACAGGAGCATCATCTTTATTATCAGCATCTGCATTTACATCTGTAGCAGTCAAAGCCTTGTAAACAAATGATTTTACAGCAATTGCTTCAATACCCTGATAGTACAGTTCCGGTTCAAATACCAAAGCTTTCAAATCAGTTACGACAGAGAATGTAGCAGATTTGCCATCTAGTTCAATGACATAACCAATCACCTCACCAGTTTCTTCATCTTTCACTTCTGTAATAGAACCAACGCTTTGAGGTTTCTCTACACCTGAGATTTTTACATCTCCATAATACAGATAGCCATTGTTCCACTTCAACAAAGTAGGATCAAATGTCGCAGGAACATCAGTTGTAGGCAGGGTTGCTTCAGAAACGACCTTGTCACCATCTAACAACTGTATCTTACCATCTACAACTTTCAAAGAGTAAGTGGGAAGTTCAGCAGGCATCGGAAGTTGGAAAGTTTCACCGTTACCGCCGGTAACAGTCAACTTACCTGTTGCCGCATCATACTTGACAGCTGTGACATATTTTCCAGCTGCGGCCTGTAATTCAGACAAATCTTTAGTCAGCTTATCCACTTTCTCGTTTAAGCTGTCGATGTCATCATCATAGTCCTTACAAGATACAAATGTTCCTGTCGAGGTAACCATCAAGGCACCAAACAGGATTGCACTTAAAAACTTTTTGTTCATAATAGAAAAACTTTAAATTTATAAATTTAAAAAACTAAAATTGATTATACATAAATCATTGATTCTAAGAGCGAATTATTCTGTTCACGAGCTAGAAAGCGCAAAGGAGACATTCCGACTATTTTACTAAAAGAGGCATAAAAAGCACTTCTAGAGGCAAAACCACATCGCTGTGGGAGTTCCTCTAATGAACATTTCCCAGCATGGAGTAACTCTTTAGCATATTCCACACGGTAGGTATTCAACAACTCCTTCAAATTGCAGTTGAAATACTTGTTTACCACATTCGACAGGTAAGTTTGGTTGGTGTCTATCATAACGCTAAACTTTTTCAAAGAAAGCTCCGAATCCAAAAAAACTTGCTTTATTTCAAGGTTATACAATATACATTTATATAGGGCACAATCCACCTTTCTCCCTTCAGCCCCCTTGTTGGCGAACTGTAGTTCCCACTGGCGTTCAGCAGCCTTAAGAAGCAGGCTTTTCTGCCTATTCGAAGTAGCAGTCCGTCTGTGTCGTCTCAAGAATAGATAGTCCATATTTTTATTTACTTTTAATCTTCGCTTTAACATCTTCACAACCATACATTATTATATGGCGTGTCATCAGTTATACGATAGATCTCTTATTAAGAGATATATATTTTGTCGCAAATTTAAGCAAAGTTTTGAGAATTAGAACAATTTAGCAAGGAAATTTAATAATTGATTCAAAAAAAACGTTTTCTGAATACATGATTTAGTCTTTCAAAGTATTCTTGTGTGAATGTATTTTGTTGATTTATAATGTGTTATAGATCTCTTATATATCTCTTAATAAGAGATATATAATATTCCAACTTAGTATTTTTTCTATAAAGTTCTTGTAATAAGAGTATTATCTCCAAAATCAAAGAATAAAATCCAAGTAAACTTTGCCTTTTCTTTTATTCAAGTTTGTCTATTAAAAAATAGCTGTATCAGCTATAATTCACATAAAAAAACAAACCTATGACAATTGTCATATTACGGAAAAATATTGAATATTTGGAAGCTGATATTTTTTTCATAACAAATAGGTGGACAAAAACAGCATAATGGTTTATGGCAATTGTTTCAGAATCTATCTGTAATCCGATTCTCCTTTACTATAAGGTATCTTCTGACAAAAGATAACAATAAAGAGATCATAGGCTGTGCCGACCTTGCAACAAA
>ERZ779992.340-NODE-340-length-35652-cov-2.570694_pt1 | contig 35652 bp, 38 predicted proteins | sample MGYA00511934_ERZ779992 | MGnify/ENA primary metagenome ERZ779992 (study PRJEB29588, sample SAMEA2163248) | human gut metagenome | biome: human gut; feature: human-associated habitat; material: faeces | place: Denmark | collected 2008/2010 ...
AGGGGCATTGGCTACGATAGAAGCTACTGCATCAGCAACTTTCTTATCTACAGAACCGTCACCTGTACCATTAAGTACACCAATAGCATCAGTATTAGCCTTAATAGATTTCTTAATTTCTGTATCATTATATTCTGATGCTGTAATCTGACCTTCAAGCTCTGTTTTAAGGGCTTTAATCTGAGCCTTTACAGAACCCTCAACCGTATCCTCTCCATCAAGTTTATCAGCTATTGCCTTAACTGCGTCTATAGCCTTTGTTACAGTTGTAAGGTCTGTTTCTGGAATTTCAATAGAATAAGCAGGTAATGTGCCTTCTTCAATTGGTTCTTCAACCTTATAAAATTTTAATGTTCTTCCTTCGATTTTAACTGATTTGATAGACTTAGCATCAGCATCATTAACATATTTCTTTACAAGTCCATCGTAAAGTCCTAACTGTTTAAGTGTAATGATTTTTACTTCTGTTGTTGCCATAAAAAATTCCTCCTAAAATAATATTTTAATAATATAAAAAAGCAACACTTTATAAAGCGTTGCTTAATTACTTAAATAACTTTTCAATCTCAGTATCATCTACAACAAGAGTAGATATTTTCTCATCTATCTTTGTATCTATAATATTTCCGAGATTTTCATTTAAATATTCTGTTGTAATTTGTTTAACATATTCTGAAACTTCTGCTTTAGTTATATAATCTAGTGCAGCAATTTTAGCATCAAAATCATTTTCTGTAATATAGTGGTTATCTTCAAGATATTGCTGCGTAAGTAATTCAGATTTAGTTACTTCACCGTTTATCAGACTGTAAATAATTACTTCTTTTGCAGATATATCTTTTACATGTGATTCTGTTTCAGATTTTTCAACTAAGAATAAATGATTAATCGAAGATGAAAAGATTGTAGGATATTCATCAAACAATTTATATTCACCTGAAACGGAATATAAACCATTTTCAAGACTACCTATAATCAACGGATTTGCAAGAGTTCCTGTCTTATTAACAATAGGTCTATGAGCGAGAGCATTATAATCAATAGAAGTTCCTGAATCAGATAATGGAGTAATAGTATATTCTTCATCAACTCTATTGACAATATAACCATGATATACTCCTAAATCATTGTCGGCAATCGCAACAATCTGACCTTCATATGTATCTGAATTTTTATTTAATAATTCTTTTGCTGATTCGACACTATCAAAACGATAAATTCTTGACTTGATGTTAAGAAGAGATAAATCATCTTTAATAAGATACTGCTCATGTGTATCTTTGGTGAAAATCACATCATATTCATCTATATCACCAATTCTTAATCGTTCAGATATTTCATTATAGTTTAAATAGGCATATTTAACTCTATTATTAGATTCTGCCATGATAGTCTCCTTCCTTTAAATATTTTTATAATATAATTGGAATAAGACCGTCTTTTGTTTCTTCGGCAATAACATTTCCCAAATCATTAATGGTAATCTTATCACCAATCTGTTTATCATTTGCGGTAAGATAAATTTCTGAAGTGTCTTTGTCCAATTTAATATTATCAGCCTTCGTTTCATCATAAGTTGTTGCCATTTTATCTATGGCTTCTAACTTAACATTAAGTTCATTTACTTTTTGGTCAATTACACTTAATGATTTGTCAGAAACAAATTTATAATAGTCTGAAAGTGGGGCAATAGTAATTGTTGTCTCACCTGTATTAAGAGAATATTCTTTCATTTCCTCCATATCAACTTTATTAAGAGTAAGACATATTTTTATATCTCCTGCAAATCTTGTGAGATTTGTATCAATAGGAAGAGTATATCTTAAATAACTTTCTTTATATAATTCTTCATCTTGAAAGAGAATTTCAGAATGTACTTCATTACCTTGATCGACATATTTTAATACTGCTGTAAAATCAGACAGGTTAATTTCTTCATATGTTTGAGGTATCAAAATCTGAAGTTTATCAACTAATTTATCACGCTGATAAAGAGTTGTTCTTGTCGTACAAACAAGACTCTTATCAAAATTCATTAAAATTGTATACATATTTCACATCCTTTCTCTAATCTACTAAGTATATAGTTCCATTTTTTTTCTCAGCTTCCGATAGATTATTATAATCAGCACTACTCATATGTTTTATTGGATAATTAGAATTTGTATCTTTCTCAGGAATACCAAGATTAACAATATCGTCTTTTGTTACTGATTCAACAGTGCTTACATGTCCAGTTGAGTCAATCGAGACTTTATAAAATCCAACTGTTTTTGAAGTGTAAGTAGGATGAATATATTTGTTTGCACCTTCAGAGATTCCTGCGAGCTTATTCTTTTCAAGAGTCGTATAATCATTGCTTGATAATACTTTTCCACTAACTTTATCAACTTTATCAGAAACAGTATTCCATTTTTTACGTTCATCTTTGTTTATATGTATCGTGTTATCATTAGTATGGGAAGATAAGTCACTGTCGTTAGCTTTTGTTCCAATTGCTTTATTTAATGCCTCTTCAACAGATTTGCTTGCTGTTATTGCATCTGCAACCTCTTTTAATGTATCTAATGTCTCAGGAGCACCATTGATAAGATTAGCAATCTTTGTATCTGTGTAAGTTTTTGTTTCTGATTTTGCAAAAGAAATACTTGTTTCAATCTCTGCAAATTTATTGCTTACAACCTTGTTTTGAATAGGATTTTTAGAGGTAGAAGAGAGAGAAGAGTCAATAGATAATGTATAATCATCGTCTGTAACATAGTAAATTGTTCCATTCTTTTTCTCTGCATCAGACAAAGTTTCATAGTCCTGTTTGCTAATTTCTCTACTAAGTACACCAGAGAGTGCTTTCCATTTATTATTTTCAGTCCAATAAACATTTGTTCCCTTTGGATAAGAAAATCCAGCACCTTCAACGAATCTATTATCTGTAACAAATGCTTCGTTAATAGAATATAAATAACCTGCAACTAAACCAGAGGTGGGAAGTTGAGAAAATGATATTACACCCTTTGGAAGTAAAGAACCTTTCCATTCGTTAGAATACTCTCTTGATTTTTCAGAATAATATTTTGAATTGTCTGTAGAATCATTTTCTCTAAATGAATTATTTGTACCTACGGCATATGATTTAGATTCTAAAGCACTGTTTGCAGCATTTTTCTCTGAAGTAGCAGAAGCGGTTTCAGAAGCTTTTGCATTTGTTTCACTTGTTTTTGCATTGTTTGCATTTGTCTGAACTTCCTGTGCTTTTTGATTAATTGTGTTTAATGCACCATCTGCTCGAAAAATGAAATCATTTGCTTTATCAATTGCGGCATTTGTTTTACTTGTTGCTTCATTTGCTTTTTTAATAGCGTCAGCAGTATCTGTCTGTCTTTTATTTTCAGCAGAAACTCGATTTGTCTCATTTTCTTTACGAATATTTTCGTTTTCAATACGCTGATTTTCATTATCAGTCAATGTTTTATCAAGAACTTCAACCTTTTTATTATTATAATCAATCTGTGCAAGGGCATTAGTAAGAGCATTGAATTCATAAGATGACTCAATCTGTGAGTGTTCTAATGCAGTAGGAGTGATATTAACAGTAAAATTCATTGTTGATAAAACAGGAGCATTAATTTTTGATATATCATCAATATCTATTGGCTTTTCTCCAGAAGTAAAAACTTTTTCTATAAGAAATACATCAGCTATTGCCTTTCCTGGTGCGGCAAGAGTTTGTTCTGTTAATTCAACAAGAATTTTTCCCTCATTATTAATTTCACACAAATTAAAAACACCTAAAGAATCAGGCTTCCTTAGACGCACAAAAGCAGATATTGCATTTTTGTCTGGTGCGAATAATAATCCTCGATCAGAGCATGTTATTTCCACAATACGAGCAGAATCATATTGTTTTGCGTTAATACATACCATATTTTTATTATAAAAATCAAGCGTAATTTTTGCTATAGTTTGTAAACTCATTTAATTAAATACACCTCCTTATTTTATTTTCCACCAACATCAGTATCTTCAAGTGCATCAGAATAATAAATTTTTTTTGAACACAGAGTTGAAGTTTCGACATGATAACCGACATTAGCACCAGAAAATCTTGAGCGAATAGGAACACTAAGAACAACTGCCTCTCCAACAATTATTTCAAAAGCCTTTGAAGTAGCTCTTAAATGTGCATACACATCAAGATCGTCCATAAATTCATCTCGACCCAGCCAACACAAATCAAACCCATCATTACCGACATAAAATCCAAGTTTGTCTTCAGATAAACTTGTTCTGCCATTAGTTCTGATACTACCATTAACTATACTTCCTGTAATGTTTGCATTTGCTGCATACATAAAACCATTAGACCTTACAAAAAATTGAGGCTCATTATTTTTATTAATTTCAATTACTGTATTGTTATCTGACCAAATTTTATTTAAAGAGACTGAATAAATATTTGAATTATGATTATCTTCAAAAACACTAGAAATACCTTTATCATTAATTAACCAACCACCAATATCACCACCAATTGCAGATATGTTTCCTTTTACAGATAACTCGTTGTTTAAATATGATAATTTTCCTCCTGCAAAAACAAAATCACCATTATTCAAATCAATATGAGTTCCTGAAGTTACAACTCCGTTCTCATCCGTTGCATAATTTAGTGAATAAATGTCACCAGAAATAACTTTACCAGATAGCAGAAGTTTCGTATTAACACAATACTCTTCATATATAATACCATTAAGAGTATACTTTTGCTTACCAATTGCTGTTTCAGCAGTTTTCCAGTTATCAGAAGTATAAATTATTTCATTATTACTTAAACGGCATTGTTCAGGACTATAATCATTATTTTCATCATTCCATGACCGTGCGAGAAGTCCGTGTTCATCAAAAACAATCGTGGAATTTGAATTCTTTATGTTATATAATGCTGAATCAAGACCTTCATTTAACATTTTATCAAAATTTTTATCGGCATTAGCACCTTGAGAAGCTTGTTTCTTTACAGAAGAATAACTTGTACTCATAGACTGAGCCTTAGATAATATATCTTTTACCGTATTAACAGTTGGAGAACCTATTCGATAAGCGTCAGAAAAAGTTACATTAAATTTTGTTATATCAGAATAATTAATTGTTGCATCAGATAAACGAATGTCATATAATTTTTTATCAATTTTAACCTTAATAAAATTACCCAATGCAAAATCATGAAAGAAATTTTCAAAGACACGATTACCAAATTCATCAGTCACCATAAGAAAATTTAAAATAGAACCAGAAATTGTATATTGTTTCTCACCAGATTTGATAAGTTCTTTTTTTGCAACAGTAATTAATTCATTTGCCTTTTCAATCAATTCTTCGTTAGAAAGTCCATCTGATACATAATTATCATTACTATAATCATCTTCCCTGATATAAGACACATATATTTTATACAAGTCTTCACCAACAAATTTTTTGAAATCAAGAGAAGAATGTGTAGCATTTATTAAAGACTCTAAACTTTCCTTTAAAGCTGTGATTATATCTAACTGTTCTCCTCTGAATTTTACTTCATCCTGTAATGCAAGAAGCTTGTTATAATAAGGAAGATATATTGTTTTGTAAAGTGGAGAAGAAGTAGTAGCAGTTTTTTGTTCTATAAGAATGTCAATAGCTGATTGATAGGCGGATTCATAAGAATTTAATCGCTGTAATGAATATTTGTGAATTTCTTCTTTAAAATCATCAAGTTTATCTATCTTAAAAATATCTTGCAATCCTTGGTCGTTGAGTTTAGCCATAGCCTTTTCAATTTTTTGATTTGTAAAAGCAATATAATCATCATTTAATTCGATAGTAACGTATTCTTTAGATTCAGCTTTGTCATCCTCGACAGAATAGCTTTTTACACTAAATTTACCTGTCCATATTTGTGATTTAAGTGTTGAACCCTCAAGAATTTCAACTTTATACATAGATGTATCAATTAATGCCTTTGCCATTGCAAGAACAGCATTATTAGCTGTATAAACAGATATTTTACTTACATCTGTAACTGCTACAGGAGAAAGATTAGAAGTGGTAAGTAAAGCAAGTTGACTTTCAGCAGTTTTTTCAGACTGTTTAAAAGTTGGCATCATTGAATTATTTAAATATGAATATACATCAATTGTATCATAATATACAGAAGATATATTCCCCCAACCAGTATATTCTGCTAAAACAGAAGTGTATTTTGTATCGGAATAATATTTCTTTATGTATGATATAACTTCATTATATTGATCTACAGTTGCTATATCTAAATTGAATTTTTTTGTATACAAATATTCATCTGTTAATGTATTATATTCGATTATCTTATTTTGTAATTCCTGTGACATGTCTTTCAATGTATCTTCATTAAAATAATATATACGATTTGTTCCATTCGGATTAACATTCATGATTGTTGCATTTATTAAATCATCGCCACCAATAATTCTAAAACAATTTTTAATAGAATCGGTATTTGAAGTTAATGTTATATCAGTTCCTAAATTTGTCTTATCTATAAGAATAGGAGTATTATTACCAAAACGTTCGTGAATATTTTTTGATTCACATTCAGGACAAATTTTGAAAACATCTTCACTTCTATAACCGCAATCTAAACAAGTACATTCCAAATCATATACATAAATACTACGTGTTGTTGTATCAAACATAAAAATGCACCCAATTTCTTGAGCAAGCGTACTTGTAAGAAAATCATAAACGCTTGTACCGTCAATGCTAAAAGAACGCTGAATATTCATTAAGGTAGAATCAACATGAGCAATAGAATAGTGAGGAGCAATTTCGAGAATACGATTTAAAAGAGAAGATCCAGGTTTATCAGGATTGTAAAAAACTGTGGCTTCTGTATATTCTTCACGAGCAATGTCATCTTCAGTATTAATTTCAATATTATGTAATATAAGCTGAGATAGTTCTGCTTCACATAAGGATTTTGCTGTTATAGTTTTCTTTGTATTAATCTCAGATTCGTCTGTATTAACTGTGATTTCAAACCATTCATCATAATCTTTAACATATACTGTTTTGAAATCAACAATACGATTCCAAAGTGGCTCGTCTATTTCATTCATTTTCTTATATGCAGTAAAACTTAACTCGTCTGCTGCATTAAATTGGGGATGATATGTAATTGAACTGCCAGGAATATTATTAATTTCCCCAATTTTGTTTAAACTACGTGTACCTAAGATAATTTCAGGTTGTCGTATATTTGTGTTTGTAATTTTCATCCTTAATAAATCATTTAAAACATAATTATTTATCATATACCAACCTTCTTTCTTGAACTAAATTTAATAATCATATTTACATCAAGAGAAGATGTATAATCATTCTGTCTGTTTTCATATGTATTAATTATCTTTAAATAGTTATAATTGAAATCATCTGTAATATTATGAGATTCATTATTACTGCGAATGATTTTATGCTTATTATCAATGATAATCGTCTCATTTTCAGAACAATTTAAGATTTCAAGAATTTCATCATCAAGTGAATTTGAGATAGTAAGATTCCCTGATGCATTACAAGTGATTTCAATATAAGGATATATTTCGCCTATTTCATCTGAATCATCATATATATTGAAAGATTTTCCAGAAAAGTAATATACAATCTCATCAGAAAATGCATATGGAGCATTAGAAGTAAAAGTACAATCTATACCATAGATTTCATTACAAATTTTAATTGCTTGTATATTGAAGCTTCCAAAATATCTTATATTTTCATAATTATTTTCATTTATTTTAAAAACCTTATTTGTATTTCTACGATTTAACCAGCGATTAATTTCACCATATTCTTCAGGAGTGATAATAGCAGGAGTGCAGTTGTCCATTTTACACAACTGGAAATTACAACTGTATGCTTCTGAATACGTTGCCCCAAAATTTTCAAATTCATCCTGACCTGCAGCTTGAATTGAATTAAATGTAAGATTTGAACCTGTTGAGATAGTTTCAGAACCCCCAGAAGAAGAATCAAAAGTAACAACAGTCAAGCCAAAATCACTTGCCAATTTGTCATCGTATTGAAAATCAGTAAACATAATATCCCTCCTTGTTATTTTTTATAATAAAATTATTTATCAGTACATAATGACTTTACTATTGAATCCAATTCAATAAGTTTTTTATTGTATTCTTTTTCTATTTTAGTTATATTAACTATTTTCTCATTTTCTTCCGTCAAGATAGAGTGAAGTCTATTATTTAATTCGTTATATGTTTTCTCAGCAATTAAAGCTTTTTCTATAATATTTTTTGCATCGTTTGTTGTAGAATTAACACCTTCTTCAAAGAGCGAAGTATGAATTTCAAGCTCAGTGTTTCTTTCTTTGAGTTGCTGATTTTCCTTTTCAAGTAATTTACAATGTTTCTCAAGATACTCTATTTTTTTATCAGCTTTTGATTTTATTAATTTGTTTGACATATGTTCCTCCATTTAAGTAAGTTAAGTGAAAAAATAATATAAACACTTGATTCGGTGCTGTATTTGTGATAATATACAATTATCAACATGTAATATGTTATTTAAACCATAGCACAAGGTGCATTGAAATAACTTTTTATATTTGAAAAGTTTTTCATTATAGTATTACATGTTGATTTATAGAATTAACAAAAAGCACATCGGGATAACCTGATGTGCTTTTATATATTTTGTGTATTTAGTTGTAATTAAAACGAACAGGATTAATCTTGATCTTCTAAATATTTTTGAATCATTTGTATTCTTCTTTGAATATTATTAAAATTTTTTTCTGAAAATTCTTCGTTATATTTTTTTATATAATTTTCTGTATCTTTTGGTGTTACTTTTATACAACTTTCTGTTTTGGCTTCAATAAGTAAATTACGAATATCTTTTTCATATTGAATCATTCTTTTTTCAACTTTAAGTTGCATTTCTTCGAACTCTTCTTCATGTCTACGTTCTTCTTCATATGTACTTTCAACAATTTTAACCCTTAAACGGCTACTCATGTCGATAATTTGAATTTCTTTTTTCTTATATTTAGACATAAATTATTCCTCCTCGTTAATATTTGTTGGAGTAATATAAAGACCTTTGTATATTTTATCAGTAAGAATAATTAAATTAGATAAAGGTATTATATTATCTGTAATGAATTTCTCCATTCTTACTTTTGAATCTTCAATTATGTATCCATTTTTTGTAACTATTTGAAAAATTCCTAATAATTTTCCGCTTTTACAATATAAAGGTATAGCAATATATTGAGTATATTGGGATAAATCCGTTTCTATAGAAACTTTCTTAAATAAAGTTCTAACTTCATTGTTATTTAATGCAATCTCAATACCAGAATAATTATCTTTAATTAAGTCTGCAAAATGATATTTACATGTAGATAATTTCATTTTCTTTTTATAGGCTGTTGGTCTGATTGTAATAGGACTTGAATGACATATCATATGTACCCACTCTTCACCATTTTTATCTAAAGTATAAGAAACAAAACTAACGAACACTTTAGAATCATCGGTATTGTTACAATATTGTTCTATCAACTTTCTACAACAAATACAAATATCATCTATATATTTTATTTTATCCCATGCTTTATTAGAAACTGTTCCAGTTTTAAATATATTGTTAGCAAAAGAATTAATTGCCGAAGCCCATACCTCAAAAGTATTAGACAAACTTGAAATCTCAAATGTATTAGTTTTATATAAATTTTCCATATGTGCAATAATATTAGTAAGTGTTAAATTTTGCAATTGTTGTTTTTCCAAATCTTTATGTAAATCATCTTCTTGATTTCCGAAAAAAATTACAAATCCAATTAATATTGCTAAAGATATAATTGTTATAAAAATTAATATGGGTCTTATATTATTTGGAACAAAAGAAATAATTACACCTAGAACAGATATTAAAGACGGTATAATTATTAATATTAAATTTTTAAAACATGTTTTTTGATAAAAATGTTCCCGATTCATACAGTCTCCTATTAAAATATATTATTATGTTTATTATATACCAATAATCGACAATAATCTACAAGAACATATATTCGCAAATCAATATCACGGGCATACCAACATAAGTCAGTACGCCCATAGACCCTATCTAAAGGTCAGTTTACTAAGTGAATTTCCTCCCAAAGTTTGTCCAAGAGTCATATTCTGAACCATCTTTTCAAACTTAGGATCTTGTTGTGCTTGTTTCATAAAATCTTCATAATTATGAACATTTGGGAACGATAATGACACATCACCATATGATACATCAACCTTATTAGCCAAGTTATTTGATATATTAGGAATATCAGGCAACTTAGCACCTAAGTTATCCATATACATATTCGGTGTAGTGATACCCTTAGAAAGATTCCAAAGTTTTTCAACTTGCTCTGCATTAAATACCATGTCACCAGCATCCAACTTACGAAGAGTACCATATTTCTTAGAGAAGATAACTTCTGAACCAAGACCATCTTCATCAGTACGATGTAAACCTGCTGTTGCTGACTTAGTACCTTTTTTAAGTCCATGACTTTTGAGGTAATCTAACATGAATATGTTCTGATCATAAGTGGCATAATATTCTCCATCGCCGCCCATCTGGTCATAGTATTGAGAACGAGCTGCGAAATCACTAGCAAAATCGTGCCATTTAAGTCTCCTTTATACCCTCGGTTTCCCGATATTTAATAGGGGAGTGGACTATACAATAATTTTAATAAAATGTTGAATTTAAGATTTATTTGACATAATTTACATAAATTGATATTCTATAAGAGGTACTATCCAAGATAGTAAGGACAGTTAGCCTTCTCCACGGAGTATAAGCCGTGTTTACATAGAAACTCTAACTAAAGAGAATCTAGGAGAGGAGGACTTGCTTTTATGAATATCTCATTACAAGATATATATTATATATTTTCAGGTGTCGCTATTTTATGTGGAGCTTCATATAAAATAGGATATGATATAGGTAGAAATAAAAGAAAGTAGCTGTCCTCAGCCTAGGAAACTGAACAGTTACTTTCTTTTTGAGTAATTAATAATTTCAGGCTACTGTCTGCACTACAGATAGTACCTTTCTTTTTTATAAATATAAGATGTGTAATATCTTTCTACACATTGATATTATATAATACATATTTTTTATTTTCAACATTTTTTTGTAAAAATTCACATATTATAGTCTCTGAGCGTCCTCCATATCTTTCGACTTAGGGGTTTCGTTGCGTCTGAGTGACTTGCACACTCGGTTGTCCCTGACCTATTTACTTTTTATGGTTTCTATCTTATTTGTACGATTACAAATAAAACTGTTGTGTTTTTAACACATACCGCATTCACATTTACCGTTTCCAGTTCCGTTGTAGCGAAATAGGGTTATGGGGAGTTTCCCGCAATTTAATGTGTTTAATGTGGACTAGATTATTGTCAAATCCACAATTGACGTGTCAATGTTCAAGCTGTCTTTATCAAAATCATCTGGTGAATATATCCAATCGACACCACCAGATGAACCACCGCCATCATAATCATTAGAGCCAGAATCCCAATTATTTTCCCAATTATTATCGTAATTGTTTCCACCATTACCATAATCATTATTGTTATTGGAGTTCTGTTCCTGCTGTTGTCTGGCAATTTCTTCAGCCATTCTTTGTGCTTCATCATTGCTGTTCTTTAACAAGCCCTGAACAGCAGCATTAATATCATTACAAACATCTTTGATTTTATTGTTACTGTCAACAAAACTTGTACCAAAATCACCTAAAACCTTAGTTATATTATTAGTGTTTGTACTCCATATAGAAGCCATTGATTCACTGAGTTTATAACCATAATTTTCGGCAGTAGAGGTAATAGTTTGTGAAATATCAGAAGCATTTTCGTTTGACTGTTCAATAATATCCTGAATTAGATTATCTAGGTCGTCAAGACGCCGATCGATCCATTCTTGTGTATCACTTTGAAGCTGATCTAAAATTTTCTCGGTGTCGCTGATTAACTTTTCATATTCAGTATCTTTCAAATCATCTTTAGCCGTATTAATCTGGTCTTTAAGTTGCTGAATATTTTTCTTGCCTTCCTCAGAATTATCACCCTGATAAGCAGAATATTGTTTTTCCAAAGCATTAAGTGCTTCAGTTTTCTCACGAATAGATTTTTCATAATCGTAAGCATCCTTCATGGTATCCATGAGTTCTTTATACTTATCAATAGCATCTCCAAGCTTATCAATAAAATCAGTATAAGCATCATTAGTCAAATCTTTAATAGCGTCTTTTTCACTCATTGCAGATTTAATTGCTTCCTGCTCTTTATCAATAAGGTCTTGTTTTCTGTCAAGCAATTCCTTATCATAAGGGTCATTTACCAAATCTTCATTGATTTTAGAAATCTCATCCTTATAAGCCTTTGCCTGATTAAGATACAATTGATATTTCTGTGCAAGTAAAGCCTGTGCAGCCTGACCTTCTTTTGTCATATTACCGTTGTCATCAGTTATACCAACGTCTTTAAGCAACTCAACAAGGAAATCCGTTTCATTGATAAGGTCTTCAACATCATCACGAGTCCTGTCAAAAGCATCCCAATTAATCTGACGAATAGCATTATCATATTCGATAAGTGCTTTTTCTGCATCGAGAATAGAAGAAGTACAATCATCTATTGATGACTGCATGTCATACCAGTCTTCGCTATATTCTTCGATTTTACCAGAATCAATAGCTGAATTAAGTGCATTTACAAGAGTTGTTCTTTCTTCCTTGAGTTTATCAAGATTCTTCTGTTCCTGTTCAATAAATGAATTATTAAGCAGAGTAGAAGCAAACCAGCCTTTTGTATCTATAATGTCAGCTTCTTTTTGAAGTAAATCATTAGTCTTTGTAATCTGGTTTATCTGTTCTTCATACTGTGATTTAAGATTATCAAACCTACTTTTAGCAAGCCCCTTTAACTCAATACCAAGTTCCTGAACAGCAGTCTTAGCGTCCTGTGCTTTATCATAGAAATCCTGACAATCAGATATAGCATTCTTCAAATCTTCATCATAAATAACATCAATGCTTATTGAACCATTCGCAATCTGATTCTTATAATAATCATCAAGATCATAAGAATTAAAAGCATTCATGTAATACTCATATGCCTGCTTCTGTGCATTTATTTCGGATGAAAGAGTAGAAATTGAATCAGAAAGGGCATTATTACGCTTGAGCCATGTAGTTGTTGTATCTGATACGACATTCTTTAGACGTGAATATGCCGTAGATATTCTTTTTATTAAGCGTTCAATCCAGTTGAATTTTTCTTTAGTATCTTTTGATGAAGAAGATGAAGAGGAAGAGTCATCTTTCCCAAGAACATTCCAATCCAAATCAATATTTGCTTTAGCAAAAGAACCGGCTGCATCATTAAGTGACTGTATAATCTGGTTATATTTATCATATACAGCCATCTGTTTAACTCTTGCTTCTTCCATTTCAGGAGTAACAAGGTCGGAATCATCCTGAACATCAAACTCAGGATTAGTTACAAGAGTGTAAAGACCTGTAACAGAATCTTTTTGTGCTGTATAATAGCCTGTCCAGATTGAGGCAAGTTCAGCCATTAACTGTTTATCAACGTCAAGCTTTGCTTTTGCGAGATTATTCCAGCTCTTAATATCAAAACGGTAATTTTCAGCAAGAGCATTAAACAAAGTTTCATTATTATTCTTAACATTTGTAAAGAAATCTGCATCAGTTTCATTTTTCTTTACAAGAGAGTTAATATACTGCTGTGTATCTTCGGCATAAACATTTTCAAGCTTTGAAAATAACTCCTGCTCGGTGATAAGACCAGACATATAATCTGCAAGATATTGCTTCGCTTCTGGGAACTGCTTGATAATTTTCTGCATTGAATCAACACCGATATTACCTGTCTTGGCAATTTCGGATTGAAGTGACTGCATAAGATCCGCTTCTGATTTAAGGTCAGCGAGAGTGGCAGTTTTAGATTTGTCATCCGTTTCTGTAAGAAGAGAGGATGGATCGTCAAAAGCGACAGAAGCTTCAACAGGGTTCTTATCGGCTTCTTCTTGAGCTTTCTTAATTACTTCTTTAAGACTATCAACAGTCGTATTTTCGTCAAATTTTACATCTTTAAGAATATTTAAATCGTCATCAGATAAAGTTAAAAGATAATCTTTAATTTCATTCATATTATTTGATGAAGATTTTTTATTGTTCTTCAGTATCTGTACAGCACCATTTTTTCCAGAAAAATGCATAAGACGACCAACAACATCTGCCCAGTTACCATTATTGTCATAGTCTTGACTATCATCAATACCAGCAAAAATACCCTTTATAAAAGTATCTCCAATTTGACGACCTTCGGCATCAATAGCAGTTAATTCATCCTCTGTAACCTTACCATCATCAGCATAAGCTTCTGCTAAAATAGAATTAATATATTCTTCAACTGTATCTTTCGATAAAAATGTTCCATCTGGTAAAATAGGAGTGAAAGCAATTTCCCAACCATTACCATCTAAATCTTCTCCGAAACGCTCTGAACCACCAAATACTGTATCAATAGAACCTATTTCTGGATCATAATCCCAACTTGATAATGCATCAGTATATGTTTTTTTTAGTTCATCAGACCAATGAATAATAGTACGTTTATCCATATCCACATTACCAAATTTAGACTGGATAGTACCATTCTTAATTTGGTCTGCATAATCATCAAGTCCCCAATCGGAAATTTTCTGATATTCTTCTTTTAAACCGTCAGTTATACTATTGTCTACGCCTTTTGATATTGCAGAAAATAAATCTTTTCTTTTACTATCTTCGGATAAACCATTCCAGTCATTATTCAATCTTGCTAATGCATCAGATAAACCTTGTGAGGCTTTCATAACTTTCTGATAAGATTCGGAGGTACTATCTAATCCCTGAACTTGTTGTTTTGCTTCTTCCTGAATGTCTAATGCAGTTGTTTTTGCATTATCTCTATCTTTCTCAAGTTCAGATTTTTTCTTTTCATATTCTTTTGTGTCTTTATCAGTGTGGTTGGAAGACTGATTATATTTTTCTTCTAACTGATTAAGTTCTTTCTGTTTAGCTACCATGGTATTATAGGCAGCTTCCATTTCCTCAAGTTTTGTAACCTCTTTAGGTCTTGAGTAAGATACATCAACAAACTGACCATTTTTCATTTGTTTCTGACTATATGTTTCTGTTGCATAGTCAGAATTGAACTTTTTATTCAAATATTCATCTGCTGTATCTTCTAGTTCTTGTTGCTTTAAATCGTGACGAGCTTTTTCAATATTATACATATTTTCCAGCTCAGTTTTCTGATTTTTGAGATTTTCTAACTCTTGTTCGTCTGTAAAACTTAAAGAATCTTGATTGTTAATTTCAGTTATTTTCTGATTTATTTCATCAAGCTGAGTTTTATAATCTTTTAAAGTTGATTCAGAATCAGAAACATCTTGTTTTAAGTTGGATATTTTATCTTTTAATTCATCAAAACTTGTCGTACAAGCGTCAACGATTTTTACGGTAGCATAAATTGCACCTATAGCAGCCGTTATAGCAAGTAATACAGGATGAGCGGCAGCAAGCGATTTTAATGATGCTCCCAATCCTTTAATAGCCGTACCAAATCCAACAGTGGCAGTAGTAGCAGTACCTTCGGCAACAGCTACGGCATTAGTAGCGGTTGCGTTGGCAAGTTCAGCCGTAGTGGTTTCAAGAATATTACCTGTAAGACCTTTTTGACTCAATATTGCCCTAATCTGCATTTCGTTAAGAGTTGACTCAGCAATTGATGCTTTGATAGCTTCAATAGAATAACCTTTGAGGGATTCAGCTAATTTATTGGCAATTACCGCTTCATCACCAAATCCTTTACCTAATCCTGTATTTGACAAAGATTGTAATGTATTAATTATTGTTTTTGTTGCATCTAAAGACTCTCCAACAGTTTTAAGTTGCTAATCAATAATAAATATGATACAATATTTATAATAAATTTAATAATCGGAGGATTAAAATATGACTTCTCAAGATTTAATGGATAAACTTTCAGATGACACAATCGCTAGAAGTGAATTTTATAAAGAATTTAGTAAAGTTGGTGAAACAAAAAATAAGTTAAAATGTATCGAATTATTAATGAAACATTATAATTGTGGATTTGATGAGGCGAGAGAAGTAATGGATTTTATATTAGATGGCAAACCTCTTCCTAATCCCGACCTTACCCCACAACAAATCGCCCAAGTCAACGCCCAAGCACAGGAATTATTAAACAAACCTAAATGCCCGACTTGCGGTTCTACAAACATCAAAAAGATAGGTAGTATAGAGCGTGGAGCTTCAATAGCTGCATTTGGTATCTTTAGTAAGAAAATTAATAAGACTTTCAAGTGTAGTAACTGTGGATATACGTGGTAATATGATTTAATGATACGATAGAAGAGTAGTGAGAAATTGCTACTCTTTTTTGTTTTGTGAGATAACGAAAAAGACCGCCCTTAATTTGGGGGCAGTCATTAATTGATTGTTTTATAATACTACAAGTTGAAAGCGGGTGCAAACAACTTTACTGATATTTCTTATATTTTATTATACTCAAATGAGATAATCCTTCTTTTGAATATAATAGTAGAATAGAAGAGTAATGAGAGATCACTAATCTTTTTATTTGTATTGAAAAAGAGCAGGAGATTAGTCCTGCTCTTTGAAATAATAATAAACCTTTGTTAAACTTTCATGTTACAACAATATTAACACCATTCTTTTTCCTTTAATATTTCATTCTTAAACATAAGTATACGCCTCCTTATTGCGATATGTTATACAATATGCATAACATAAGTATATAATACTACAATTAAAAATAATTTACAAGAATTATTTTGTTGTAATAACTGCCATTACTCCATCACCTGGTAAAATCCAAGTTAAAAACCTTAACATATGACCATTTTTTGTTTTAACAATCCTTTTTTTGTTTTTATCATTAGTTGTCATAAATCCAAAGCCTACAATATCCAATTCTAAACTACTATCATAGTTAAAATGAATACAATAATGTTTACAAGGCTTTCCGATTTGATGAGAAAATATTTTATCTGATATTTCTGTTATAGTTGTATATTTCAAATCTACAGAAATTTGTTTCGTAAATTTCAATTTTTCCTGTATTTCTTCAGTATCTATATAAAATACTGCATCATAATGATTACTTATTTCATTATAATTATCTTTATTTTTTAAATTTACGTTCTTAATTTGTTCATTATTTATATATAAATAATCTAATTTAACTACTTCAACATTTTCAATTGGAGAAATTTGCATTTTAAGTAAATTATCAATAACACATTCCTGATTATTTATCGTTTCAGCTTCATATGTTTTTTTTATTTCCTTTTTAATGTATTTGACTCCATCAATTTCAATAATTCCTATATCAACATACATAATATATTCTTTAAAATAATAATCTTTTAATATGTTGTCCATCTCATTATCTATTACTTGGACAATATTATTATCACCAAGATCTTTGTTTGGCATATATAGATTATTTAATAAAGCAGTTTTAAGTTCCTTTTTTCTTGCAACCGTCAATACATGCAAAACATCATCTTCACATAATATTTCACACATTCTTTTTCGTGTATAATTAACATACCCAAACAATTCTAATAATAATGAACCAGATGAAATAGAAATAACTAAACTTCCAAAATTGCTGAGAACATTCTTAAATATTGTACAATATGGGGATATGACAATTAATATACCGCCAAACATACAACCAATTATCGCATATAAAATAATAATAGTTCTATTAAATGCTTTTTCTGCACTAGGTTTTTTTATTTTTTTCTTCATAATACCTCCCGACCATCAGTAATATATTTCCATTATATACCAATAATCGACAGAATACTATTCAGAACATATGTTTATAAATATAAAAGAAGAGTAACCAACCGACTACTCTTTATCTGATTTGCTTAACATTTCCTTTATTTCATCAAAGCTCAATCCTTTTTTCTGAATCAATTCATCCAACTCAGAAAGTCTTTGCTGATGAATCTGTTCTTCGAGTTCTTTCTTTGTTTGTTTCATTTCTTTTAATGAATTTTCCATATTCTCAATTTCAGTTGTTATTTTTGTTAATTGCTCATCTAATGTGAGATTTTTGCGTCCTCTTGCCATAATAGACCTCCTGACTAACTTTTTTGTAAATAGTATAGTCCAAAAAGCCTTAATTTTCAAGGGTTTTCGTATGACAAAATTCGCTTGAATCAAGAATTACTTGGAATATATGTTCTCTCTACCAAAATATTCCAATATGATGTATAATACACTTACAGCGTTATTGAAGTGTAGTCACTTCCATTTTTTAGCGGTGATCCTCAAACAGTCACCAACCAATTAGTACGATACTGAAAACAATAGACATAATTGGAGGTGGCTATCATGGATGTAATTAAATATGCTGTTGAGTGTGACTCTTTATATAATGTAGTCGCTTTCTTTATGATATGTACTCTGCTTGGATTCATAGCATGGCTTTTGTATAAAGCTGTGTTGGCTCTCTTCGGGCTAATCCGATACATAGTAAATAAAGTTACAAAATATAAAGATGTACATGCAAAAGCTCGGTGCAAAGATGTTTCACTAGAGGTTGATTTACACGAGCGAAATGAAGTAGGGACTGAGTAGAGCAGTTCCTATTTTATTATTCTCTGTTTTATAAGTTATTTTTGGAATTTCCTAGTTGAGTGAAACACACACACTCAAATACATTACTGAATTCCGAAATCGCAATGTACACTATGCATTATAAGCGAATGTCATACTAAGGCGATGACTCACTTAGAGGATGGGTATGTCGTTGGGGATTGCTCTCTTATATAGATATTCTCTATACATGACCTTTCATTTCTATATATAGTCAACATTATAAAAATGTAGAGTACCGTCCTGCTCGTTGCCCGTTGTTAATGATACTTAGACACCTATCAAGTCTCCTCGATATTCTCATATATCCACATATACAATTTTTTCTACTTTCGCAACCTCATCCAATATAACTATATGGATTACGGTTTGTTATGTGATCCGTGGGTAGTTTGTTATGCTACCAAGCATTCAAGCATTTACTCCTCCATGTAAAGTTTATACTCCGCTAAAGTGTTTGCAGAGTTTTTATTAAGAATCCCATGTATCCATAGACTTGATTACAACGCCATTATGTTATTCTCTTATCTATGATTGACCAACTAAAAACTGTTGGAGAGAGTTTTTGTGTAAGGTTTGAAAACCCAATCAAAATTCTTAATAAATTTAAAGATACCTGTGCCAGCACCACCAAACAAACCAACAGTGCCAACTAAACCTAATTTATCAATTACAAAACCTATAGCTGACGATAAATCTGTTAAACCATCAACAATTTTACCTAAATCATCACGATTAGCAATATCCTGAACAGTTCCAACCCAAGTTTGCTTTAATTCATTAAGCTTGTAGGTAATTGACTGTTTTGCTGTTTCCATTTCTTTATCAGAGCTGCCAATAGCATTATCCATAACATCAAGAGCTTTTTCAACTCCTTTAAAGTTCTGAATAAGAGCAGCACCAGCTTGAGCCTGTGTACGACCAAAAGCTTTAAGAAGGAAATCATTCTGCTGTTTCTGTGACATCTCATCCCAGATGTCGGCAATTTCTCTAAAATAATCTACTAAACTCTTAAATTCTGTTGTAGAACCAGGTTTAAAAACAGATACACCTTGAGCATGTTCAGCAGTTTTTGTTAAATCAGCTAATTCGCCTGTAATATTTGCTAAATCTTCAGAGTATTCTCCTGTTGTTTCGTCAAAAGAACGCAGTCGTAGAGCAACGCTTCTGAGGGACGTGCCGCTTTTTTCTGAGTTCTGAAGGACTTCTTGTATACCTGAAAATAAAGCAAAAGCATCTTTTGTAGAAGTTCCAACAGCGGCAAGTGCAGCAGCAGAACGTTCCATACCTTCTACTATATCCTGATTGTCTTCAGCCATTGCATTACCAAGTGCATTTATATCATCCATTATCTGAGATTTAACATCTTGATATCCGATATCCCACGCCTTCATGATGCTGACAAGACCTTCTTGGGCTGTTGTAGTATCCATACCAGGGGAAATCAAAGAAAATTGTGAACTTAACTTAGCCATCTCAGTTGCGGCTTGTTTCGAGTTGTATCCAAGACGACTCCAACTACTTGCTTGATCTATGATTTCTTTGGTTGTTACACCCATTTGTTTTGCAACATCATTAGAGTCGTAGTAAAACTGTTCAAGTTCAGATGAGTTCATTGCTGTAGTTTTCTTTAAATCAACTAAAGCATAATCAAGTTCTTTTACAGTGCTGAAAGCCTGTTTTCCAAGATTAATAACATCATACACACCAAACATTCCTGCCATCTGAGCAGCTAATTGATGGAATCCACTATTCTTTAATGTATCAAAGAAACTTCTACCAGCACGACCAGCTTCGACTTCGGCATTATAAATTTTCATAATCTCACCATGAATTCTATCCAAACTCATGCTAGGATTGCCACTTTCAATTTCCTTGTAATAAGCCTTAATTTTAGCTTTTGCCTCAGAAGACATCTTACTATTTTCATTGAGAAGTTTGTGAATCTTGTCTAATTCTTTCTGACCTGAAACAAAGTTATATCCCTTCTCAGCAGCCGACATATTAGTAACAGTGGAAATTGTCTTTTTAATTTCAGACTCATATTCTTTCAAATTCTGAACATCATCTTCGCTGGTTATACCGCCTTTAGCTTTAATATTATTGAGTAAATCTTCATACTTTTTAACAGCATCCTTGACAGCTTGTACATTCTTTAAATATTCATCACTTGTCCAACCACCATCGTTAAATCTGGCGATAGTAGCATTATAAGCACCTTTCTTAGTCTGGTAAGATGCTAGTTTATTCTCGTATTTATCAAGAGATGGAACTTTTATGTTGTCTAATACATCTTTGAGTTTTGCGGCTGATTCAGCAGAACCTTTTGAAGCTTGATCAAACAGTTCCATCATATCAACCCATTGTTTCCATTCGATGATATCAGGATTTTCTGCTTGCATAGAAGACAAGTTTTTTCTTGCATCCCATGCAACCTGTTTTAATTTCTCAACATTCTGTGTCTGTAACTCAATCTGATTTGCTTCACTGCCAGTACCTTTATCCTTAACTTTAAGATTATTGAGCTTTGTCATAGCATCCATATAATCTTGGATTGCTTTTATATTTTTATCCCATTCAGCTTTAATTGCTTTTGCTTCTTGTTCCGCATTTTTGGCAACTGCTTTTGCATCATATACTGTTTCACTTGCATTTAAGACTTGTGGTGTGCTATTTTCTCCAAGGTAATAAGAACTACCATTTCTCAATGTTGCTTTATATGAAACATCTGGCGTACCATCGGCAGTTTGCTTAGTTGTCTTAACTATCTTTGTAATTTGTTCTGCTTGTTCACGAAGTATTCCAAATTTGGCAATTATATCATCAAAACCCTCTGTATTAGGAGTAAAACTGATATTATCCAGTGCCTTGTCAGTTGCCACAGCTTCTTGTTGTACTTTTTGTTCAGATTGTGCAACCTGTTCTAAATTTTCAGAAGTCTTAGGAAATGCGTCTTTCTTTCCAGATGAAATATTCGATTCTTGTGGAGTAGAAGAGAGTGCCTTCTGTGCATTTGATAACTTTGCAAATTCCTCTACTAAATCAGAAACTTTAACAGTTGTAGTTTCTACCTGAGACTGCAATTCAAAAAATCTATCGGTAGGAACAGTATAATCGTCAAGCAACTGCATATGAGTCTTTAAATCATCAAACTGATTTTTTAACTCAGATACTTCTTGAGATAATTTTTTAAACTCTTCATTGTCAACTAAATTTACATCTTTCCCAGAAATACCACCTGAACCGATAGATGATAATTTCTTCTGAGATTCTTCGTACTTTTTGTTTAGCTCATTTATTTTATTCTCTATTTTTCCAATATCAGTAGCAATAGAAGAGGAGTCAATAAATGATTTTCCTTTTCCAATACTAAAAATCTCAGTAAGTCTTTTATCAATCTGACCAAGCATATCAAGTGTATTGCCGCCAATAGTCAAATCAATCGGATTCTGCCCTGCCTTCTTCTGCATTTCCTTAAATTTGGCTTCAATCTGTTTATCATCGAAGTTTATATTTTTGAAATCGAGAACAACCTTGTCAGCCATTTTTTGTGCATTAGCAAACTGTTTCAATAGTGATTGCTCAATAGTCGCATCATCAATTTTTATGGCAAGTTTTAATTCTTCAACCATTTAACTTCTCCTTCCTATATTTCATATTTCTTTCTAAAGTCTTTTACTGTATCTTTGTAAAAATTGACCATTTCGTTGTATGCATTGAAATTAGCTGGTACACCATATCCACCATGCCAATCACCACCATGCCAAGTTCCTAATGGATTAAAAAAGAATTTGCTTAAATAATCTTCACCAGAGATTTTTGATTTTCTACCATAGTCATTCATATCATCTCCTGAAATAAGAAAACTACTAGACACTTGTTTAGATGAAATAAACATAAAAGTTCTATATGAATTTCTTAAATTATTTGTTCTTTCATAATGTGGAGGATTCGTCTGATATGGCTCTCCATAATACCAATCAAGAACACTTCTATAATGTTCAGTCATTTTATATTCAAATTCCTTTGCTATATTTTCAGCCTGTTTTTGTGCAATAGCATGTAACTGTTTCTTTAACTCTGGGCTTATATTTGCTATTCCAATCACCTCCAAAATTTTCACTATAATTTCACTATTTTTACACTAAAATAGGAGAGCAGTATCACCACTCTCCATAAGAAAAGCTCTATACGCTGTGACACGCATAGAGCCTAAAAATTAATACTTCCAAAACTAGGAAATATATGCTATTATATTAATATCTGTGGCAATATAGGTAGATAAGGAATTAATATCTTGGTAGAAACTATTTGCTCGATTGTTACTACAAGTGTTACAGTCTTAGGACTCGTATACACAATTTATAAAGACCATAAAGATGAATAATCTTATGGCAAAAGTTACTTAGTAACCACAGATATGAGTATCTACTTGAATTGTCAATTAGATAGAACGGCAGAAGACCAGTCACCTTCTGTTACACAAAACTATAATACAAAACCTATGTTTGCATAAGTTCTTGAGGTATAGCAAGACAAGTAGAGAAAATATTTGCTTGACAATAATAAAAACAAGAGTATAATTGTTCATAGAGCAAATAAAAATACCATTATAAAACAATCCTTATCTTGGAAATGCAATCTGACTAATTGCAATAGTCCAAAGATTATACAACAGGAGAGTAGTCAATGGCAGAAAATAGCATCGTAGAAATACGGTGCTATTTTTCTTTTATTAATTATGTATTATTCCATATATCATACCAACTAATCCAAACACAAAATAGTAATGTGCAGTAGTTAATACAAATGGAATAATTGGCTGTAAAATTTCTATGCAGATATCATCTACATTGAATAATGTAAGAATCCATCCGCATAGAAGTCCGTATAATATTCCACCTATCATTTACCATACCACCTGAAAATGTGTGTCAGATTCCATTACTGCATAGCCATATTCTTTTAAAGTTTCAACAGTTTCTTTACTAATAAAGCCATCAATCATAACTGTATGTTTACCTTCATGAATGGCATCATCAACATAATAATCAATCTCGTCAATAGTTTTCTGTAACTTAGAACGGCTTTCTTTTGTAATTTTTCTTGCTTCTGTTGCTGTAATCATAATATTATTTTTTTCTCCTTCGAAATAATTCACTCCAATCAAATAATCCAGTAGTGGTTGTATTTATATTACGAGGTACTAACTTAACTTTGTTTTTCTTCTTTTTCTTTTTAGACATAAATGATTTCCTCATGAATTTTGAAATTCTTATACATTTATATATGTATTTGTTTCTTCATTTAATTTTAAAAATGCATGGGCTAACGTAGCTTTTCTATCATTCTTAGAAACAAGAGTAGCATATAAGTCTTCTGATCCATCATCCTTTTTCAAAAGTTCGTTCTCTGTCCCAATTTTATTTTTGTTTTCCTGTTCTAATCTATATTTTGCTAAAAGCATTAAAGCTTCTCCACAAGTTCCGTTGAAATCATCTGGAAGATTAAACCAACATTCTTTTATATAAAATAGCTTACTTGATACCATATTCTATACCTCTTTAAAATTTGCGGTACTGCTAAGTTTATAATCATCAACAATCTTTCTCAACTCATCATTGGATAAACTATCAATCTTTTTATTCACAACATCAACAAGTGGAGTGAGAGTAGCATTTGCCAAATCAGAAATCCTTCCAATCTGTTTACTAATAAACGCCTGAGTGGTTGTCTCATTAAACTGAGTATCTGACTGTTTCATTGTTAAAATGGTCTTAAACTCACTTAATTCACTCATAGGAATAAGTGGATCAGCTTTATCAGAACCAACCATTAAAATATCAAGTAAACCAGATGATTTAAGTGCATCATACCCCTTGATGAATCCTTTATCATCCTCGTCAATCTCAAGGTCGGTATATAATTCAATCACGGCACGACAAAACTGTACATATTGAGCAACAGAATTTACTTTAATCTTATCTGTTTTACGATACTTTGTTTTTCCATTGTCATCATAAGCTTCCTGTTCAAATGTTGTCTTATCTACAATCAACTGTGCGTAGGCATCTTTCTTAATGATTGATACATATGGCGTAATTTTGATTTTACTTAATAACTGTTCCTTTAATGTGTTATTTGCCATGTTATTATACTTTTCTACAAACTCTAAAAGTTTCATATTCCTTTTTCTCCTTTATAAATTATTCTTCAACAATCGGTATCAGGTCAGCACAAGCATTAGTATCTAACCCCACGCCAAACAATTCTTCTACACTTATAGGTGTAAAATTAACATCTACATCAGAATCGCTTACCGCATTAATCTCCTTAATAAAATCTTTCCAATTTTCGTCTTCAGGACTAATCCTCTTTTGATTAGGAACAATTTCACCATTTTCATCAACAACATCCTTACCATATTTATTTACAAGAGAATCTTTGGTTATTTCAAAATCTTTTACAACTCCCTGAATCTCTGAATATAATCTGAGCAACTTAAACTTAAATGCAGCATTAATTACTGATTCGCCCTCAATTATATTCTTAATTCTCGAATTTATATTAATTACCTGATAAACCTTTAATGTTTTGTTCATATTATGTTATTCTCCTTTATAATCTTGTATCGTTAAGAAAACCATTGACATCATAACGATAATTTACTTTTAATTTTTTCTTATTAATGAGAATAGGATCGCAATATTTCAATAAATCATTTTCATTAAAACTTTTTTTAGAAAGAGAACTTACTAATCCATCCCATTCATCTATCATAAGAAAATATGTATTACCCGTTTTTCTAAAATCTAAAATAAACCCACTACAAACATTTTTATAAGTAGAAAACTTCTTTAATGATTCTACTTGATAGTAGTGTATAATTCCTTTATCTTCCTTAGTTCGTTCAAATGAACAAGATCCTTCAAAAGTTTTTAATTCCAATGTCCAAAATGTATTCCTATTGCCACTAAAAATCATAAAGTCACATGGACTATGTTGACTGAATCTTAACTTTGAACTCATATCAAATGATTGAGCAGCATCAGGTGGTCTATAAATTAATACATCTTCTGGACATGAGTTTTTGAAGTTCTGTTCAAAAATTTTACCTATATTTTTTGCTATAACTATTCATTCCTTTCTTGATTAAGGGTAGGAGAGTGATCTAGCCACACACTCTCCATATAAATAAAATGCCCTTGCTACATGGCTAGATAGTAGTAAAGACATTTTGAATATGCATTTATAATTTTTTTGAAAATTAAGTGTGGTTTCAAAATTACTATGAAACCACACTTTCTTTATCATTAGTATACTATCTAGGTATAATAAGAGACTGACCTGGATAAATAGTATATGGTTCTCCGATACCATTAGCTTCTGCAATAGAATACCAATCTACACCAAGCTTATCACCAATAGCTGAAAGACAATCTCCGCTTTCAACTTCATATGTATCATAAGATGGTTCTTCGTAAGTATTTTCTGGTGCAGAACTGCCATTAATAACAGAGTCATTTACCCAACCTCTGCCATTCTCGATGAGATATGGATTTCTCGCACCTTCAGCGATAGCTGTAATAGTTCCATCTGTATAAAGCGGATTCAGTGGTTCTTCGGAAGTTGAAGAAGCAAAGAGTGCTGAATATGTGACATATTCGCCAATAGAATGAGCAAGACCTGTAGATTCTTCTATATCAGGCGATTCTGGTTCAGAAGTATTTTCATCATTATTTTCAATAATACAGTCATCATTAATCCATCCTGTACCATCGTTAATAAGATATGGATTTCTTGCGGATGCAATGATATTAGTAATTGTACCCTCTGTAATTGAAGGTGTTAATCCATTTTCGGAAGTAGAAGAAGCATAAATTGTATGATAATACACATAATCGCCTACGTGATACCTTGTTTCAATATCATCTGGTTCAGAATTATCTTCAGTTGGTTTAGATGGAGTAGCTGGTTCAACATTAGGTAATTCTCCATAATAATAGTTAAAATCTGTTCTTGCTGAAGATCCATCAATAACAGCATCTGATGTGTACTGCCACAACAGACAATCCATCGAAGGTTCATCTATTCCCCAATGTGCAAGCCATCTGTTAAATCCTTCAAAAGACATTAATCTATCATCATTTAATACATTAATAAAATAACTATAATTTGCATAAACACCCGTTTTATATCCTGCATCCTTAACAATCTGCATAAATTCTATACAAAAGTCTGTAAGAAGTTCACCATTTTGTTCGGGAACAAGATCATGATTTCTTTTATATCCATCAGCGTCTTCCATGTCGAACCATACACCAAGAACAGGATTAAATCCCTGAATCATTCTTAATATATGAGCTGCTTCACTTCTTGCTTCTTCTATATTAAGACAATAAGAATATATGTACACACCATAAGGTATACCGAGTCTTTCACATTCACGCATATTTCTAATTGCCTGTGAATCATCCTGATTTTCGTAATCTGAACCAAAACCGACTCTGATGATTGCACCATCAATACTTGACTTAATTGTATCCCAATCAAGCTGTCCATTATTTTCTGACACATCTATAATTCTATAAGCCATAAGTTCCTCCTTTATTTTTAGATAAAATAAAAGAACGAGTCAAAATTTGGCTCGTTCTTATTAAATGTTTCTATTTAATTGTTTGTTATTAAATTATTATTTGCATAGGGTATAATTCCCATTTACCTTTTGGATATTTTTCAGCATTATCAGTTACTATCTTATGTACTTCTTCAAGAGTTCTAACATTTGTATCAATATATATAACCTTTCCTCCCGTTATACATAATTCTTCGCAAATTAAATTAAAATATGTCATAAACATTCCTCCATTATTTCTGTATACAGAATAATTCATATAGATTTACTTTAAGTACACGAGATAAGGTGATTGCATGACTTAATAAAATATCATTTGTTTGATTATTTACAATTTTTGAAAGAGTGGTTCTTGAAATACCTGTTCTTTCTGATAATTGCTGTAATGTCATATTTTGTTTACAACGATATTCATCAACTTTGTTCTTCATATACATAAAGTATTTACATAAATTTATTTTATATGTGTATTATACATAAATATATGTTAAGCAAAGTTTACCAAATATGTGATATTATAAAAATTAATCTTCTTTAATTGGCAAAGCCATAATTTCAGGATATAATTTGTCGTGATAAATATCATCGCCTCCTGCAGCTTCATAGATCTTTCCAAGTTCAATAAATGTTTTTAACCCTGATTTATCAATATACCCTTTGGTTACAAATTTTTCATGTAACCCATATAGTTGTCCTCTGAGAGTAGCAACTGTTTTTTCTTTATCTTTAATTTCTCTCTTTATGAGATTATCTTTAATATCATCAATACCATTAGATATTTTTAAAATTTCCTGATACTGCCAATTATCGTGTTTTTCAAGCGTTTTAATACGATTTTCAACAGTTTCTTTATCTTCTTCGTTTCCTGTTTTAATGCGAAATTTTTTTTTGAAATAACTGAATATTTCAATAATTTCCTTAGCTGCAAATAAGATGGCAAAAAAACCAAGAATGACTAATAAATAATCAATTTGTGCAAGTTTTTCTATAGATCCCACTCATATGTACCATCCCTTCTTACTTCTTCAAAAAATTCTTAAATGCTTCATATAAACCCGTAGATGCAAGACCAGATACAAGACCACCAAGTAATATTTCAGGTGTAAAAGCCATATTTATCCATATATTAAGAATTACACCCAATACACCCATGATTGCAGGAATGTATTTATTAATTACATCTGTTGTTACAATATTTTTTAATACATAACCTATGCATAAGCAAATACCAACGATAATCGGTACTGCAAAATTTGTTAAAAATGATAAATCTGTCATAATTTTAATTCTCCTTATTTTTATTTATTCAATTGTCTTAATGTTTCTACACATCTCTTCAATACTTCGCAAAACTTATTCAGCTCAGTAATCTCTTCTTTACCACTTAATGTAATTCTTATACAACTATTTATATCTTCCTTATTTATTTCAATAGCCAATAGAGTAGAAGATGGTGTTAAATCTCCACTTGTACAAGCACTTCCAGTTGATACTTGATATCCATTAATATCAAGCAATGTCATTAATGATTCACCCTCAATACCTTTGAAACATATATATAAATTATGTGGTAATCTATGTTTCAAATCAGCACCAACTAAATACGAGTCTGAAATATTATTATTTATATAATTATAAATATAATCACGATTATTAGATGTAATAGAAGAGTAATCATAATTCTCGACTGCTTTACCAAGTGCAGCTATACCTATTACATTTTCAGTGCCACCAAATAAGCCTTGTTCCTGAGAGCCATATATAAGTGGTTCAAGATAGATAGATGGATTCTTACATAAAACGCCAGTTCCTTTTAATGCTCCAAGTTTATGTGCAGAAAAGCCTATGCCATCGGCATTTAGCATTTTTATATCAATAGGAATTTGACTAATAGAACCAGTACAGTCAATATAGACCACCGCATTATAAAAGTGACACATTTCAATAATCTGTTTTATATCTTGAATTGTTCCAATCTCAGAGTTAGCATGTTCTATAACTACAAGCTTCTTCATTGTATCTATAGATAAACACTCTTTAAGATCTTGAAGATCAATTTTTCCTGTATAATCAACTTTAAGTGAACACTTATATTTAAGTGATTCTACACACTTCAGCACCGATTTATGTGAAGTAGGAGAGTATAACACTCTACATTCATTTCTCTGAGTATAGCCTTTAAAAAAAAGCGTATTGTTGGCTGAACCGCCAGATGTAAAAATAATATTTTCTGGATTTGCTTTAATAAATTTAGCAACATTGTTTCGTGCTGTGGTAATTATCTGTTTCGCATTAACACCAGACTGATACATAGACGATGGATTCTGGTATGTGTCCAAAAGAGATATAATATAATCCTTAACTTCCGATTTTAATGGAGTGGTCGAAGCATTGTCTAAGTACATTCAATCACCACCTAGTCCAATTCATAATTACACCACTTTTTATATACGTCAGTAGTGTCTTCTTTTAAAAATACCATTGCAAGAATTGAATTATTTGTTTTATCATCAATACTTGCATACATATCTATAGGATACACACCATTCTTTATATAAAGAAGAGACTGTTTGGGATTAATAATTCTAACCGCTTCATGTGGTAGATAATTCCTCGGTTTTAAATTTGTTTTAACCATATTATCCTTTCATTCCATACAATATTCGTAAAAAATAGGGGAATATAGCATTAAACAGTAATGTTACATTCCCCTATTAGAGTTTCAAAATCACTGTTCAACATTATCTAATCCCTTCTTTTTCTTAGGATTTCTTAAATACTTATTTGAATCGTTGTTTTTAGATTCATTATTTTCCATAACAGGGTTTTCCTGTTCTTTTTTAGATATCTCATTATTGATTTTAGATAAAGTATTTTTATAACTTCCAATCAAATCATATTTAGATATATTAAGTTTATTTAATTTCTTAGTTGCTGTTTCTGCGTCAGTGTAGCCATTTTCATACGAAGACATTACCTCGTATATGTTTTTGCATTCTTCCGAACAAAACGAAAACATCCATGTAGGTAATTTTTTATGACATTTTGGACAGTATTCGTACTGTTTTTTGCAGACACAACATATTTTTAAATCTTTCATTAATTCCTCCTACATATTAAGGGAATGGATTTTAACCATTCCCTTGATAGTTGTATGAAGATAAATTATACGTCTTCCTCTTCTTCATCAATGAAGTAGATTTCAACCATATCCTGATCTCCACCACATGTATTTGTAAGAATTGCACCCTTATAATCCATATTCTGAGAATCGCCACCCTGAAGTGCAATTGTCACTTCTGGTGAAGGCATAAATGATGGAATATGTATAATAGCTGCTTTAAGTACATCTGTTTCACACTTATCAACAACTAATGCTTTGAAGAATAATTCATGTGACTTAGGGAACTTATTAGCAGAAATACCAACTCTTGCACCACTTTTAACTGTCTTCTTATACTTTACGAGATACTGTGTCTCATTTGCGTCAGTTGGTGGAGTAAGAGTATGACCTTCTTTATCTACCTTAAACTCTGATTCAGAAGCACTTGTACCAGCAGTATACTGCTTACCCATAGAACCTTGAGCAGAAAGAGCATTTACAACAATTGAATCTTCTACATAATCTGTAATATCAAGAGTAGCACCAGCGGCAACAGTTGTAATTATAGGCATAACAATTCCCTTACCTGCCTCTGCAATTTCTGCTGAAGTGCCTGAAATAGCTTCAATAACAGCAAGGTTCATAAATGCATTAGTTGCAGTTACTTCACCTTTCTTACCTGAATACTTTCTGTATACAAGATTTCCATCTTTATCTGTAATATCTGTAGAATCAGCAGTAATATCAATATTAGCGTTAGTAAGCTGTGTAAGTGCATAAAGTGGATTACCTTTAGATGTAGCACCATAACCAAACTGAAGTCTATCAACGATTACATCACCTAATTTAAATGCCATAGTTTGTTTTCCTCCTTAAATTTGTAATAAAAAAGAACGACTGTTTAAGTCGTTCATAATTTCTCGATTTTTATACTTCTCGCATAAAATTAAATTGTTCTTTATCAATCTTACTTACATCACAAAATCCTGAATATGCACCATTCATTAAAGCGTGAGACTGTTCATATATTTGAAGTCTTTGAACAGCATCATAAAATTGATATATTTTAACTTGTTTTAATTCTTCAAGTTTATATTTGAATCCAGGATGATTGATAAGAGCTGATATGATTGGTAATAGTCTTGAATCATCATCTGAATTCTGTTTTCTATTTGCAAGATTCATTTTATCTTCTTGTATCATCCATTCTCTTGCAGTTTTACCTTTTGCTTTTTCAACTTTTGGATGAATATTAACAATTGTTCTTATATATTCAGCAATTTCCATATATTCATTTTCACTCAACAAATCATCTGTCAATTTGTTATAAAGTACAAATCTTCCATCTGATGATTGCATTAATTTATAATCCATAATATTTACATCACGAAATATGATTTTTAATGGAGAAAAATCCTGATTTGGAATTTGAGATAATAAAGAGAATACTTCTATATCAGAAACCTTACACCAGTTTATTTGTCCTATGTTCCATAACATAAGTCGAATAGAAGTTGAATTATTAATAAAAGGTGAAATAGAAGCGTAGAATTTATCTTCGCCAATTTCAAGAATATCAGCTATACTTGGTTGGGAAATTATAATGCCATGAACCTCGTAGTCCATGCCAAAAAACAATTTTAATTTATCAAAATATATTTTATCTTTATTTTTAATAAATTGTTCTTGTTGTGTTTCCTGAATGGTAGCGGTTTGTAATTCATCTAATATATTGGATTTTATAATATCACCGCCTTACACCGTAATTCATAATAGATGGTTTTCCACCATAAGGTGTCTGAACTTTACTGTTTAAATCTGTAAGTTGGAATACAAGAGTACGAGTTATATAATTAGTATCTGTTGTGGATTCATAATTTTGTACAAGATATGTCTGCATACCAAATATATTAGACCATGCAAATCGTTCTCTTATAATAGAAGCAATAAGATCGTGTCTTGGGATACCAGTCCATTTATCCATTCTGTCACCACCATGAACAAAAACAGTAAATGTTACTTGTGTTTCTTTTAATCCTGGTTGATATCTAACAGTATCTCTAAAACCTACTTGATAACATAAATAGTGTTTTACCTCTGTCTGTGTCTCAGGAATAAATATGTAAGGTCTAATATTTGCATCACTAGAAGTATCAGAAAAATATCTATCCCATTCACCTAGCGGCTCATATTTTTGTTTTTCTTCGTCCCATTCCCAATTTATTCTGCAATCTTCAGTAGGAATATATATTTTCCTATCTTCGTCATATTTCCAATGAACCTTATCAGATGGATCAAACAGTTCTTTGTATAAGCTTGATTCATTTAATGCATATAACAAACATGGATTTGACATGAGCGCATCTTCAATTTTCTTTTTATATAGAATCGTCTCATCGTCAGGTGTGTCGCTATATGCACGAAGTTTTGTGAGTAAATCTTTTTTTGTCTCTAACCTTTCCATATGTAACACCTCCTTACTCAGTTAATTCTAACGGCAAAATTTCAGATTCAATCGGCAAGTTATCCTTAATAACTTCACACTTAACAGACAATATTTTGCCGATAACAGAAGTGTCACTAGGAAACTTTACTTTCTTTTGGTTGTACTCTGTGCCAGCTCGCCAAGTTACTTTATCCGTCCAATCTTCATCGTCAATAGAGCAAGTCCATGTAAAAGTTGCATCAGCATATTCAGTTGTAATATCTTCATTGGAATCATTAAATAGATTTGCTGTGAGATTTTTATAGCTGCCACCAACTTTGATTGTTGAAGTGGATGCTGAAATTCTTGCTGTAATGGAAGATGGGGGAGCGGTTGGAGTAGATGGATCTGTTGGAGCAATTTCTGAATCGAAATAGTTCGCATACATTTCGCCCGTTTCAAGATTGACATAATCCGTATGCTCGTTCCAAAATGCCGTATATATAGTAAGTTTTTGAATACCAAATGGCATTGAATTTTCAACCTTGGTCACTGTCCATACTGTAGGATGTTCTGTTAAAGCACTTACTACAACACGCATATTTTTAGAATCTTCAGAAGTGTACCAAAACTTCTCTGTAATAGAGTTCATTGGCAACCATATCTTATCCTGATTATCAGTATGTGTAAAATATCGGTCGGTGTAAGTGCCTATAGTGTAGGAATTCTGTTGTCTTAAACAACACCACATACGTCTCTTGATACGTTTATCATTAGATTTTTCAATCCACATAAGTTCATAATTTACTAGCAAAATCAGATACTTTGGAAACTGATTCGCAGGTTCATCACGACAAATAATCCATTTATGATAAACTCCTCTGTCATCTGGAACATCCACGAAAAGTCCTATAGGAAATGTTGCTCCATAGCGTTTCCTAAAATCAGTCTCATAATAATAAAGGTCATCACCTTCATTGAATCTTACAGGCTGACTTGGACGAAACATAAGATAATATTCTACTTGATCTTTGTCCATTGACTGATAAGATTTGATAATAAACTTTGCATCAATCTTTGTCTTGTTGGTATTTTCATAAGTCATACCTTCAGCGAGTGAACGTGTAATTCCATGTTCATCTGTGAAGAAGTCATCATGAAAATGGTCGTAGATATAACAAGTTTTTGCCGCAAGATCATTATCCCATGTGAGTTCCATTAATTGATCTGCTTCAGATTTTAACTTCTCGCCCAAAGTGGGATAGTTTTTTCCAGTTGAATGAGTATCTACTTGCATTTTTCTTTTATAAAAATCATATACAGACATTACTCATCACCAACTTTCATTCTTTGAAGTAAAGCACCTGCATCAAACACAAGTTTCTTATATTTATTAAAATCAAATTCTTCTGACTGTAATACAGATAATGCACATTCAAGACTGTTAATAATCTCTACAAAATCCTTTGGATAGAGTAATAGTTTATTACAGTTAGAAATTTCAAATAATAGATTCTTATGGTATTTTACGACATCTATATTTTCAAAATCTTCTTTCGTGTTCTTATCTGTATACAAAACAAGCCAAAATATTTTTTTTCGTAATTTCTGCTTATAATAGTCAATTTGAGAAATTTTAAATTCTCCGTATTTATGTGGAACTAAATTATCCATTAGATCCACCATACTCACCAAAATAATAGGTGTGACGAGACAATTCAAGTTCCCATTCACGCTTTAACTGTGTGAGCCTTTCCATATTTTTCGAATAATTATCTATAAGCTTTTTCTCTTCTTTGCCACCAATCATAGTTGCTAAGTTCTTTGTATTCTCTAATTTTGATGGGAAATAATTAATGATAATTCCTTTTGCTAAAATAGTTTTAACAAATTCAGAATCATAGGAATCATCTACACTGTTTGTTAATGTGAAATTGATACTCATAATTTCATCATCAAAAGAATATACACTGAATTTTTTTCTGAGAAGTGGGAAAGAAGCAGTTGTATGCAGCCATTCACAAAGAATACTATAGAAATCTTCCTCTGTATAAGTTGCAAGTTCAAGGTCATTAATCATTGTTAATGCTCTTTTGTATATATCTTCGTATTTAAGAGAAGGCATAAGTTACCTCCTTAAATAAATTCTTTGATACAAGTTCCTAACATATCATCAATAATTCTGATTTTCTTAATAGACGGATAATTCTCAGCACGTATCATAGTCATCGCTGTTACCTTTACAATTTCACCAAGCCATTCTGGTGCTGATTTAATCATATCTTCAAATTCATCATCATCCATGTCAAAATACTCTTCGGGATAATCAATAGATTTAAAATATTTATATCTATCACCAAGTTCTCGTTTCCATTGTTCTACAAGATCTTCATCCATGATAATAAAACTAGGTTTTGTTACATATTCAGTTCTTCTAAGTGCCTGTAAATCACGATATTTAATATATTCAATATCCCCAAAATATTCCCAATGATATACAGTGTTTTTATCTACTCCAACAGCGGTTAATTTCCACGGAGTAACACTTTTACAAGGGATCTCATCATTAGGGTTAAATATTCTATGTATTTTTACAGGCTGTGATTTTGCAGTGATCTCTATTTTACCGGGAACTTTTGATGAGATGGCTTCCGATGTACATC
>ERZ779992.413-NODE-413-length-31080-cov-4.397067_pt1 | contig 31080 bp, 26 predicted proteins | sample MGYA00511934_ERZ779992 | MGnify/ENA primary metagenome ERZ779992 (study PRJEB29588, sample SAMEA2163248) | human gut metagenome | biome: human gut; feature: human-associated habitat; material: faeces | place: Denmark | collected 2008/2010 ...
CTATCCTCTGGGCCATCGGTTCGATGCTGTACTTACGGAAAAGAGAGAAAGAGAATCTGGTGCTGCAACCCGTAGAAGGATGCAGACAACCGGCTGAAGATGGTACACAATCTGCCGAAGATTTCGGGGGACTGACGTATTCGGATGCAGACAACCGTTTCTACGGCGCCGACCACATGCCTATCCGCTTCACCCCCATGCAACAGCAATTGATGCGGCTGTTCTGGCAGTCACCTTCCCACTCCATCTCGAAAGAGGAAATCTGTGCGGCACTCTGGCCCAAGAAAGACGATGCCAACGATACGCTCTACACCCTTATCCGCCGGTTGAAACCCATCGTAGAGGAGCATACGCGACTGAAAATCGTAGCCGACAGAGGGCGAAACTATTCCTTGGAAATCAACGAATTGAAAAGCTGACAGCGAATTGTCAGTCAAATGTCAGCGTCGGTTTTTGACGCCTTCGTGACAGCCTCCTACTTTTGTTCCTGAAATTTACACACAGGAACAAATGAACACACTCAGATTACTTTTCCAGCAGGAGACCGAAAGTCGGCTTCTGCTGACCGTCTCCCGATTTCTGGCCAGCATCTTTCTTCTTTTATTGCTGGCCTTCCCTACTCTTGCACAGGAAGTGGAACCCACCGTGGAACTAGGCGAAGTGGAGGTCAAGGCCGACCGGATTATCCACAAGACCGACGGCCTGCTGCTCTACCCCTCCGAACAGCAGAAAGCTTCTTCCCGTTCGGGTTACAGTCTGCTCCAGCAACTCACCCTCCCGAATATCCGTGTGGACGAGGTGGGGCACAGCATCTCGGCCATCGACCAGCGGGGAGGCGTACAGATTCGTATCAACGGCATCATTGCAGACAAGGCAGAGATGCTGTCGCTCGACCCGAAAAGCATCCGCAAGATTGACTTCATCGACAACCCCGGCGTGCGCTATGGCGACGGCATTGCCTACGTCATTGACATCACTACCCGACGGGCGGACAACGGATATACTTTAGGAACCTCGCTCACCCAGGCACTGACTACCCGCGACGGCGATTACACGGTGTACGGCAAATGGAACACGGGAAAGAGTGAGCTGTCGCTGAACTACAGCTTCGGCTACCGGGATTTTAAAGGAATACGGACGGAAGAAACCGCGCACTACCACCTGAACGACGGTTCCATTTATACCATCCAGCGCAACGACCTCGCCTCGCGCAACCGGAGTCTGAGCAACCAGATGAAACTGACCTACAACCTGGCCGACTCCAGCCGCTACGTGTTTCAGGCTTCACTGAGCGGCGACTTCAGTCACGTGCCGGGCGATTTCAGTCAGAAACAGATTTTGGACGGGGCACAGACATACACCGCCCTCGAACAGCAACAAAGCCAGAGCAGCAGTCCGGTGCTCGACCTCTACTACTTCCAGCAGTTCACCCCCCGGCAGTCGCTTACCCTCAATGCCGTGGGCACATACATCGGCACCCAATCCTCCGACAGTTACGACGAAGGTTCGCCTTACCGTTACAATGTGGACGGACGCACCTACTCCCTGCTGAGCGAAGCCATCTATGAAAACCGGTTGAAGCCCTTCACCCTTTCTGCCGGCCTCAACTACAGCCAGAAATACACGAACAATGAATACACGGGCGATGTTTCTTCCGTCACCCCCATGCACCACAACCGCGTGTACCTGTTCTCCGAAATCAAGGGAACGTGGGGCAAACTCCGCTACTCGGCAGGTATCGGAGGCAGCTACCTGCACTACCGTCAGCAAGCCCACTCGTACGATTACTGGAGTTTCTGCCCGAAAGCAGCCCTGAGCTACAACTTCACTCACTCCCTGCAACTGAGTTACAATTTCCAACTGAACGAACGCACCTCACGGGTGGCCATGATCAGCGATGCCGCCATCCGCACCAACCGCATGGAATGGACCGTAGGCAGTCCCGACCTCAAGCCCAACCGGGAGACGTATCACACCCTCCGGCTGTCGTACAACGACTCCCGTCTGCAAGTCAATCTGCAAGGCTTCTACAAGAAATGTCCTCACCCCAACATGGCGGTGTACGAACGCACGTCCGACGACCGGTTCATCTACACCCAGCACAACCAGAAAGAGATTGATGCCCTGCACGCCATGGCCTACGCAAGCTACTGGCTGATGCCGGAAAAACTCTCCGTCACGGCCTACGGGGGACTGTTCCGCTGCTTCAACTTCGGCCAGGACTACACGCACTGCTACACGTCCTACTTTGCCACGGGAGCCCTCAACGCCTACTTAGGCAACCTCTCCCTCCATGCCTGCGCCGACAACGGTTCCCGCTTCCTGGAAGGGGAAACCAAAGGCTACAGCGGGGGCGACATCACCCTGAAGGCCGCCTACAGCTACAAAGACTGGCAGTTTGCCCTTATCTGGCAACAGCCCTTTCAACACAAATACAAAATGTTCGAATCGGAAGTCCTGAACCGGAACCTCCAGAAGACCACCGCCCTCTACAGTCGCAACGCCTGTAACCTCGTCAACCTGACCGTGACGTGGCGCCTGACCAAAGGACGCAAGTTCCGCGCTGTCAACCGCTCCATCCAGCTGAAGGACAGTGACACGGGGATTATCCGATGAAAAAAGAAATTCTCAGGTAAGTATTCCGCTTGCCTGAGAATTTTTCAATGAGTTGCACGCTGCAACCACCGGTTACAACCGTTTCCCAATAGTACGCCCAGAAATGCGCTCACAAAGATGCACCAATCATCGACAAGGCCCATCCATTGTGTGACGAACAGACAGAGACTGCACACTACGGCACTGACTACCAAGCTCCACAATAACGGTTTCATTTTCATAGGCATTTGTTTTGATTACAAGCGTAAAAGTACAAAAAAGAAACGGCTTTTCAAAGCTGGGAAAGGAATTAGGAAAACGAAGTCCTGTTTTCTGGGAAATACCGATTTTATTATTATGTCTCCCGACCCTGAGCCGTATGTTTTCCAAGGTAGAAACGTATCGTTCCGCACCGAAGAACATACAGTTCTCTTACGGGAAACATAGAAAACGCCTTGAAGAAGTGGAGTCTTCCTCAAGGCGTTTCCAAATTATCTATGCAGTTAAACAACAGCTTCTTTCCTTCCTCCATTATACATAGTATAATCTTCTGACTCATCAACCAATTTTGCAATCTCCATTAAATCCTGATTTTGGGCTTAAGCTAATTATAAATTGCAATAACTTCCCAATTCTTATTTTTGTCAAATCCGATATTCCACAATATTGATAGAATGACTTCATAATTGTAATAGCCACCCTTTTTAATCGAAACAAAATAAATTGATGCCTGAAAACGAACAAATTCAACATACTCGACTTATGTTTTAATAAGAATCTAGCATTTAAGATGATTTCCATTAAGGACACACTGCTAATTCAAAAAAAGTTTTATAAATTCGCGAAGAATATTAATTTATATGCCAAGAATCAATAAAGATGGACTTAAAAAGATGAATCGCATTAAAGCTATTCTCGCAGAAACTGGACATACAGGCAAATGGCTCGCAACTGAATTAGAGAAAGATTCTGTGACAATGTTAAAATGGTGTACCAATAAGGTACAACCAAATCTTAATATGCTTTTCAAAGTTGCATAAATCTTCGATGTAGAGGTAAAAGACCTCACTAAGAAATGATGTCGAAATTTACAAAATAAATAATAAATGAAAAAAACTTTATTTCTACCCATAATTCTAGCTACCGGAATAGCCTTTTTCACATTCTTTTCCTGCACGAATTATAATTCAGTAGCAAATCCTCACTTTGATAGTGACGGAACTTACCTCGTAACAAATGATTCAAATATGTTTGTCCCTGAATGTCCAAGTCGTATAAGGTTCTACGTGGAGGTATCAGGAAGCATGAATGGCTTTTTTCGTGCCAATGTGCCTACAAATTTCAAGACGGATATTTGGGCTGTAGCAAGCTATTTTTCAAGCCTAATCCCTACTATAGACATTCTCACCAACGATGGTAGTGTCGGAACCCAGTTACCTTTACAACAGTTTCAGACAGCAATGAATACAGGTTCTTTTGTCTCGTCGGCTTCCACACAAACTCCAATCATGCTTAAATCTATGATTAAGTCTTTGAAGGCTGATGCTGGCGAAGTTGCAGTTCTTGTATCTGATATGAAATATAGCCCTGTTGGTGCGGCAGCCCCAGATGTATTACAAAGTCAGTATAGCACTGATGTTAGTTCTATCCTCGGACAATATGGTAAGGCTATATGTGTGATAGCTGCCACCTCTGATTATCGAGATAAGAACGGTAACGTGATTACCGAGAAATCCCCTTATTATTATGTAATTATTGGAAATGATCGTCAAGTAGCTTTCATGCGTAATGCGATTTCTACCCTGATTGACAACAATAAACATTTCGTAGACAACATCGAAAGTGGTTTCAATTATGGTCAGCCACATTATAAGTTCGGTATACCTTTAAACTGTTACCAGCAAGGGACTAATCCTACATTTGTAGGGTATGACACTGATGAGAGTGATACTGCTACAGTACGTCTGAAACTTGACATTGCCAATTACCGTTGGCTGATAGCCGATGAAGATTATCTGCGAGAAGCGTTGAAAGTGAGAGCACTTTACGGTTCAAAAGTTGAAGTAGGAAATATCAAGTTTGATGTAAAAAATATCACAGAAAAAGAGTTAAAGCGCACAGCTGTAGCAACTATAGATTTGAAGGTATACAATATGTTTGCTAATGATGCAGATGTTATAGAGTGGACACTTGAACTTCCAGACTCTGAGACTTCACGATTTACTCCATTCTTTGGTGCAACATCGGAAGATGATGTAACCAAATCATATTCCGTTGATGAATTTTTGAAGGGTATCTTCTATGGTGGTGTCATCAATAAATCAATTAAACCGAATTATATATTAATTTCTAAACAACAATAATATATCACAGCAATGAAACTTCTAAAAATATATTCATGGCTCGCAGGAACAATGAATGATTTCACTACTCCATTCAGAGGCGATGAGACGCTCTACAACCAAGCAACAGTCTTCTGGCGTAAGTTAGATAACGGCTCCATAAGCTTTGTTATTGCAATGTTGGTTATTGGTATTATATTGGCATATTGCTACTATGGTCCATTTAATAACCTTCCAGGTAGAAAGTACACCCCCAAATGGTGGAGCATCATATGTGGTGTTGCCACTATCGTAACATTCTTTGTTACCTTGCTGCTGGAATACATTGCTGCTAAGCCAACCATGCAGGGGGCATGGAGTGTTGAAATTAAGATTGCTTTATGCAACGCTATCTATGCAGGTGTGATATACTTCTTCTCATCTGTGATAGTTTGTCAGAGCAATATTAAAACAAATGCATATAAACTTTTTAAATAGCCCGAATAGAAATGAAAAAAGTATTTGTATTTTGCATAGGAGGTACGGGCATCCGTGTAATGAAAAGCATTATGATGCTCTTGGCTGGAGGTATGAAAACTAACGGTTATGCAGTTGTGCCTATTATCCTAGACCCTCACCTTGACTTAGAAGAGAAAAAAAACTTACATAGCCTCATTGAGAGTTATAAAACGGTATATGACCGTTCAGTCAATAATGGTTCCACAAAAATGAATGCTTCGGAAGGTTTTTTTGGCTCCGAAGTAATTACATTGAATGAATTGAACAATCAACATAACGACACTCAACAGATATCTGGTAGCGAAGAAAAGTTTGGCAGCTATATCCATAAATCAGATTTAGGTGTAGACAACATAAATAACTACCTTATTGAGACAATGTTTTCGACCCAAAATTTGAACAATCCATTATCTATAGGTTTTAAAGGTAATCCGAACGTTGGCACAGTAGTGTTGGGTGACATGATAGAGAACGCAGACTGGTTCAAGGGTTTCAAGATTCATTGTGAGAAAGATGACCGTATCTTCATTATCAGTTCTATCTTTGGGGGTACTGGTGCATCCGGTTTCCCACTGTTAGAGAAAAAAATCAGAGGCGCAAATGATCAGCCTGCTGTAAAAAATGCAATAATGGGTGCCATAACGGTTTTACCGTACTATGGTTTGAAGGATCCAGCCACAACAGGCAGTGATATCGATTCTGCTAATTTCTATACCAAAACAAAAGCAGCTTTAGCATATTATCAAAATACCATTAAGTCAGACTATCTCTACTACATTGGTGAGAAAACATTACTTCAGACTTATGAGAATGATGAGAAGAAACAAGAAGATACTGCTAATTTCATCGAACTTGTGGCTGCATCAGCATTATTTGACTTTTTGGAACGTGATAAACCAGAAAGACAGCAGTTTCTATCTCGTGCCATCAATGATGATGTAGAATCACTTAATTTGGAAAGTATGGGTAAGGGGTATACTGATATTGTAAAAACGATAGCCGACTATATGCTTTTACGTGAGTTAGTAAATATTCTTCCAAAAGAAAAATGGTTTCCTCTAAGAAAAAATCGTCACTTCGATACAGATTTCTATAAGGATGCTGCTTATAATGATCTCTATAATTTCACAGAAACTTTCTATCGGTGGTATAACGAACTGGCTACCAACAAGCGTGCCTTCGCTCCACTTCATTATGAGTCACACAAGGATATGAGCGGATGGATTGAAGGTTATGAACTTGATGCAAAGGACGATTCATATTATCTTCTACAGATGATTAAAGAAAGTAATTCCAATACCCAAAAGCACAATAACACATTCCGCTATTTCCTCGATTTCGCTTACAAAGCTATTAATAACTACACTCAAAAGATTCTGAAATAACTATGGCAAGAGTTGACTTAAATATTGTAGACCGTGGCATCAACGGGTCTAAATGGGTGGCAGAAGAGACAGCCCTCACTGCAGATCGTCTTGATAAAGTGATAGAGCAAAAGACAGACAATAGCGGTGCGCTCAACTCACTGCCAACTCCCTTTGCTCGCTTCTTTGTTGCTCGTGAAGCTTTTCGCCGCGTCCACGAAGAACATATCAATCCAAAGAACGAGGCTGGTTTTGCCTACAGGCAAATGGTATCTGATATTCTTGATGTGTTTGAATTGCTTTTTTGTAGTAAATATCACAAAAACAACACTTGGAAGAATGGCGAGAAAATAGAATTAAGGGAATGGAAGAGTCAAGAGGAATTGGCATATATCAAGAAAAAAATGCCTATTTTGTATAATTCTATCTACGACTATTATGAAACTGACATCAGAGAAAAGAAATTGTATTTCTTGGTCTATACTGAAGATGGAAAAGACAGATTATTGGCATGTAGTTCACCTATTACCGGATTTGTTACTCCTCCAGATATGGATAAGGCTAAAGTGAAGGAGAATAACTCGATAAAGGAAAAATGTGCTGGAGAACAATACAACAATCTTCAAATCCGTAGAAAGTCATCTGGCTTTTACTTCCGCGACATCAAACTCTTTGGCGAGCGCGACGGAGATTTCAAAAACTACATGTATAACATACTATTTGGCAGAGACAATGTAGATGGTCGATTCAAAGAGATAAAAGACTATATCCATGGATTCAAGAATGATAAGGATATACGGAATGACTATGACCAAAAGATGAGTCCTATTCTGACAGACCAAAATGACCCGTTAGTCATCAATGGACTAGAGTTAATGAAGCTTGATGAGGTTGACGTGATGAGTTTTTTCACTGACACTATTATCAAATTGCCTTATCGCATTTCTGACAAATATTTCTCTGGCATTAAATATCAAAATGATGGTCTTGACCGAGACTATGATTATCTGATGCCATTTAAGGCTGAAGTGTTTGATCTATTTGATGGTAATGTTCCAGATGTCTCTATCCACTTAAATAGAAATGATATTACTGTATCCCTCCGCTATAAAGGAAAAGAGTACAAGAAATCTTACGACAAGGGTGATACTTACGCGGCTTCTCATGGAAAAATTGTAGATTTAGGCGTTGAATCTTTGAACTTCGACCTAGGGTTATTCCCTAATATCCTTTCCTATAATGATGATGAAAACAACTACTTTAAAGTTCTTATAGTAGCAGCGGACGAAAATCCAGAACCTCTGTATTTCAATATCAATGAGATAAATCTCACCTTTTATCGCAAGGAAGGACAAGTACTAAAGCTAGTATCTGAAGTTACTCCTGATAACAATGCCCAATTTGGTATATTGCCTTCTGTAGTCCGTTCTCGTCAGAGTACGGAAACAGGAGAGGAAAGTGGAACTAAGTTCTACGAGATATTCAATACGGTCTTTGATGTGATTGAGGTGGAAGTTATGGGACAAAAAGGGCTCATAGTCCCCAAATGGGAACGCAGTAAACCTACGAACCAAACATTTACTTATGCCATAGACTTGGGTACATCTAATACTTTTATGTCTCGATGTAAGAACAATGCTGATGATACTCCTGATTTAAGTAAAAATCCTGAGTTATTTAAAATGGAGCGCCCTATGGTTTCTTACCTGCATGAGGTAAAGACTGATAGCCAGTTTTCCATCAACCAACAGATTGAGAATAGTATCTTTGAAAAAGCCCGTAAGAATATTAAGACAGAGTTTTTACCTGCTATCATTGATGGCACAGACTACAAGTTCCCAATCCGCACTGCTATCTGTAGTATTAAGAGCAAGATACAGAAGCCAAAACTATTTGATAATCATAACATTGCCTTTTTCTATGAAAAGTTGATGCCCAATGATGATCAGGAGATTCACACGGATATTAAGTGGGAGAAGAATGAGGAAGAATTGCGTCTCTTTGTGAGAGAACTATTACTTATTATTAAGTGTGACATTCTCCAACGCAATGGTGACCTTAATCGCACACGGCTGGTATGGTTCAGTCCTTTAAGTTTCTCTGGCAATGAGAGAGAAATGTATAATGACATTTGGACTAGCGAGCCAAAAGATATTTTATCTATTAATTCAAGTCAAGTAAGCCAATACTCTGAATCAGAAGCACCTTATTATTATTACAATAAGAAACGCTATATTGCAGATAGCGATGCTGTAACAGTGATTGATATTGGTGGAGGTTCTACAGACTTTGTGTATTTTAAAGATAACAAGCCTGTGATAGCCAATTCTGTTCATTTCGGATGCGATGTACTTTGGGAGAATGGCTACATAGAATTTGAGTCAGAACGCAGCAATGGTATTTATAATCGATATGCTGATACTATCACTTTTGATGGCAATCAGAACTTAAAAGATCTTAATGATAGTATGATAAGTTATGATGGTTCTAAGACAAAAGATATCATTAATTTTTGGCTAAGCAATGACCGCTACTGTAATATTAGTAAGAAATTAAGCAAAGACTTTAAGCCTGTATTTGTATATCACTTTACATCGATATTGTATTACATGGCGGAGATGTATAAGGATAATCATATGGATGCCCCTCGTACAATAGTGTTCAGCGGTAATGGTAGTAAGTATATTGATAACTTTATCACTGGTCAGCAAAATGTACTAAAGGCTATTATCAATCTTGTCTTCTCTGAGGTATTTGGTGGCGAGCATAACATCAATTTAACCCTCCCAGAAGAACGTAAGGAAGCAACTTGCTATGGTGGTTTGTATCGTGATAAAAATGCTGAAAATGTAAAAGACACAGTCTATCAGGGTACAGCTGATAAATATGAGAGCGTAGGTGATTTAAATAAACATTACCAAGATCTTAAGTTAGCTCTCATGCCAAAATACAAGCAATTAGCAGAGTTGTATAAAAAGGTGCTTGAATTAATCAAGCGTGAACGCATCATAGATAACACAGCCAATACTTCAATTTATGTGGAAGAAGCTGCTAAAGACATGTCTACACCGCTATCTACATACTACAAAACACAGGTGAAGCAAAAGTATGGAGATGAGGTTATTTTTAATGACTCTGTATTCTTCATTCCTATTGTTGATAGAATATTTGAAATGACAAAATTATAATAAATGAACACTTTCTATATAACATTGGCATTTTCTATTGGAGTGACGATTGTATTTTTCATTCTTCAATGGCGGTTTTATAAGGAAACTAAGGTTTTTGTAACCTTATACAAGGATTTCTTTACACGGAAAAATAATTGCTTTTATTCCACGACTTCTTTGGAAGTAGGCAAAGAAAACGTAGTTCAGCTTGATAAGGTTGGCATAGATAACTCAGACTTGAATCTGCTGATAGGTGAGATCAACCATTATATCGCTAAGACAAAAGGCACTACAGACTTCTCTATCATTCAAAATAAAGTTGAACGAAAAATTGCTATGCGCCGTGATCAAGCTCTTGCAAAACTTTCTTTCCCTACTCACCTTGGGCTGATGGGTACATTTTTGGGAGTATTCCTAGGAATCATAACGTTTCTTTGGGGATTTGATGGTGTGAATGGTATTACAGATGAATCTATTCAAAATCTTTTGGCAGGTGTGCTTGTATCTATGTCAACCAGTTTCCTTGGCTTACTTTTAACTACAATCAACAATGCTGGTATTGGTAAGGCTCAAAAGAATGTAGAGGAAACTAAAAATGAATTCTATGACTACATTCAGACTGAATTAATGCCTTCTTTAGATGTAAGTCTTGTTTCAGCTATTACAAAATTGCATTCAACCGTGGATAAGTTTGAGCCTGCTTTTGAAAACATAATTAATAAATTCCAAGTTACTTTTGACCGATGCACCAACGCATTTGGCGAAACTTTCGAACAAAATGTAAAGATTGTTTCTACAGCAGTCCAAGTTATGGGACAAAATATGGATAAGATTAATCGTAATACCCAACTTCAAGATCAGATTCTTAATACCCTTAAAAGTGATCAGATTACTCGTGGTATGGAGAAATACATCGAAGCGGCTAATCACTTTGCAAGTATTACTAAGTCTCTCAACAAGTTTGAAGAGGCTCGTCGCATGATGCTTGCCGCCACACAAGAAGCTATAAACTATCAAGAGCAGTATAACGAGATGCTGACAGTTCCTCGTGAAGTAGCAGTTCGTATTAATCAGATTCTTGACAGAATCAAGACTTTCGAGGAAAATGTGAACAATCTCGGCAATCAAATCTCTCATGCAGATCTCGTATCAGGTACAGAAATAAATGCTATCAAGAATATCATTAATGTTCTGGAGAATAAGAAAAAGATTGCCGATAAGTTTATTGAACTTTCTGATGAAAAACTAAATGCGATGTTTAACAAGCAGACAGAGGTCATTGATCAGTTAAATAAGCGTTATGAAGCTGCTATTATAGATCATATGGATGGTTTTGCAAAGATGCTTGAGGAGCAGACCAATGAGGTTGTTAAACGTCAGGAGAACTTCAAGGCTGCGTTAGAAGCAAAGTTTAACATCGAGGATATTAGAAAGGATTTCTCTCAACTTTCCAATCTCTCTCAACTTGCTAATTTGCAATTTCTTTCTGAAATTCTTAACACAATCAAATCCTATATCGATAATTCTGATCCTGTGAAGTCTGCGGCTTTAACAAAGAAGTTAGAAGAAATGTCTGAATTGTTAAAGAAGATAGAAGAAAAGAAAACAAGTGTCAAACTCTTCTAATACCTAAACTTATAAGAATGTGATGAATGAGAACAATAATGGTTCGTTTTGGCCAAGTTATGTGGATATAATGACAACGTTGTTTGCTATTATGTTAGTGCTTTTTGCTGTATCTTTTAGTCGATTTAAAATCAAAAATAATCAGCTTCAAGAATTGGTGGATGAATATGAAGATATTATTACTGTGTATTCTACTATAAGTTCCATTGATTCTACTCGTTTCTTTGGCTATAACGCAGAATATCTAAAGCATTTGTTTACAGTTGATGTTGAATATCAAGAGAAAGAGTACCACATCAATAAACTAAAACTAGATATAATCAACTCTGCTGCAGCTGAGCAGAAGCGTGAGGATATCCTTCAAGCTGGAAAGATAATAAAGAATACTATTATGAAACTGGAACAAAACAATGCTATGCAGGACAATATTAAATTCCTTGTAGTAATAGAAGGCCAGTCCTCAAAAATAAAGTTCAATAACAATGACTGGCAAAACAACTATACGCTATCCTATTTAAGAGCACAGTTTTTAAATGAGTTTTGGAAAAAACACGGTATTGATCTTTCATCCATCCCTAAGTGTGAGTTGATTATCTCTGGCAGTGGAGAAGGTGGTGTTCCTCGTGTGAAACCAGATGAACAGTTTTTAAGACAGCAAACTACTACAGATGAAGAGTATTGGCAAAAATGGAAGCAAGTTGAAGGAAAAAATCAACGTTTCTTAATTCACATTGTACCAGTCATTGGAAATATTGATGTAACTAAGGCAAAAATCAAAAGTATCAAAAGAACAACCAGATAACAATGAATGCGGAGAGTAAAAAAATACATGAAGAATATGAGAGATTGTTTGGTAAAGCTAGACGTGTTAATCTTTTTGATACTGATGAAGAGAATGAAGTCCTTCATCAGCATATTCTTGCGCAGTTGTACACAAGAAATTCTTGTTCCCATACGTTACTCTTTGATGAGCAAAATGTTGAAACATTCCGTGTTTTTGCGCTTAATAAGGCAGTAAATGATGCCGGTGCACAAGGATATCATATATTTTGGTTGCGTACTTCACAAAATAATTGTGACGCTGCTGGCTACTATGATGAGAAGAATGGCACTTTCACTATTCTGAGGTTTAGTAAAATATCTGAACAGGAGATCTTTGACTCTGAATCTCTTACTCAACAAATACAGAGAAAGAATATTTTGAAAATGAAAATAGGTATTGATAAGCTGGAAGGCCTATATCTTATTGAGAATGTAGTTTGCAATAATCCTCGAATCTCTGCTACCATAGTTACCGGACGTAGTGCATCCATAGATTTATGGAAAGATAATAACTTGAATACACTAGAACAGGTTTACCCTCAAATCAATTCTCATAAACTTATTGAAAATGAGCTTATGGCCATTATTTTTTCGCTCGAACAGAATGCACGAAAAGTAGAGCAGGCAAGAAACAATGTAATTATCTCTAAGGAGCATAAAGCTCAGTATTTCTTAAAAATCAGTGGTATTGTTAAAGCTATGGGTTACTATGAACCTTCAAATGGTCATTTTTTTATTTTAAAAAATAGTTTGCTATCTATTTCTAATAATCCTGGATTTAATAATACTCAGTTAGGAAAAAATAGAACAAAGGCTGTAGAAACACATTGTATGTTTTACAAAAAGTATTACCGAGTTACAGATGAAATAGAATGTGAGAATGCTTCTATTGCAGCATCATACGTAATAGGAGATAATGCTCAGTATTTTATGTGGAAAGATGCTTGTGGCGTAACATTAAAAAACGACCACCCAGCAACTGTAGCTGCTAAAGTAAACATAAAAACATCTGTTAAGCCAATCTCCCATACCTTCTACCTTAAACGATCCGTCACATCTGAGAACTATTGTAATGCCCATGGAATATTCAACCCTAAGACGAACCGCTTTCTCATTAAAGCTGGTAGTTTACTCTCTCTAAATGTTTCTCCAGCATTTAGTATTTCCTCCACGTCACTACGTCGTAAAATTTTTCTAAGAACGCACTGCACAAAACAATCTACAGCATGGTTAGTGGATAAAGATGGGACGTGTGACTCTCCATCTGCTGCGGCAGCTATTGTACTTGGGCGAAACGCTAATGGCAGAACTGTTTGGATAGACAAGAACGGTCGTACACTTAACGAAATATTTCCGAATTGATTGTAATATTCGTATCATAATAAATAAGCATAAGGCCTATTTTGAGAATGAGTTCCTATCGTTAATATTTTGTAAAGAAAATATTTTTTGTAAGCATTCTAACAAATATACCTTTTACACCTTGAGGTTTGATTGTAGCTTTGCAGCAGCGAATATAATCAAATCTCAATTATTATAAATAGATTAGAATTTGAATAGTTAGAATTGCTGGTGCAACAAAGCGGCCTGCCGTTGAAACCATACCTACAACAGATAAGTGTAAGTTATTCGACCTATCACTACTGGCGTAAAAAATATTCCGTTGATAGGAACAGTGTCAAACAGGAGTAGGCTTCCATCAGTTTTAAACAAGCAGTCACGGAATCCTCCCCTAAAGAGTAGATACCTCTTGGTGTGGCGCTACTGTTTCCCAATGCCAATGGTCTTCGTACCCACTTCGAGAACGGTTCAGAAGAAATACTGATGGAACTGTTGACCCAAAACCGTCGAGACGGCCATATTTAATTTGAAAATTGATTGACAAAATAAAGTAGCTAGGGCACAGCAGACAAGTCATAATTCATCACTATAAGTCAATTATAAAAACTATATTTGTATGTTCCTTAATCAAATTGATAAAGTATGGAAATAACATTATGTGTAATAATCTCAAGAGAAATTTCTACTTTTAGTATCCATTCAGATGCTGTCAGTGCATTTGAGAGTTTATTATCAAATGGGCTGCTTAGATTAAAAACGGATCTAGTTGAAAGTTTATGCATAGCATTTATATGTGTGTCACCTCCGTTCAGCAAGTTCTTTAAAGTTCATCGTCCTAAATATTATGAGGATAAAACTTTGAAATGTAAGGGTTCTGTAACTCCTGAGGTAAGAATGTATAAGTGTCTCACGGCAGATTTTGTGGTGGATTTCGAAGGTTATTTTAAGCTGAAAACGAAAGAAGAATGTCTCAAATTTTTAGCCCTTTCATTTGTGAACTTTTTAAAGGACTTAAAATACCCGGGAAAACTGAAGAAATTCGAAAAAGATAAATTACTTCAGACAGTAAAAAACACCTTTATAGAAAATTCCATCATATCAGCGCATGATGACATATAGTTCATAAGAAGCTGATAGAATTGCTTTTACATACAAAATATCGCAGTAACTAATGTCCGCCTATTAGAACAACTAATCATATACTTATTTGAATATCTCTATGAATTGCTTCCAAAAAGACTTTTCAGGAATGCCCGAAGTACAGAAATGAGCTTCTTTTAATCCTATTATTCTTTTATCTTTCATATTGGAAGCGACCAACCGGATAAAAAGAAGATAGTTGATCAAGCCATTTCCATACATCACTGGTCATAACTTTATCTTTGAAAAATAGCCCAAATTGTTTCCCGGCAAAATCGGAAGCACTTTGAAACAATCTGTCATGAGATGCATAATCTATAAAAAACTGGGCTCCATTCTTACCCCAAAGTTCTGTGTAAAAAACGGGTATGTTTCTTTTCTGCACGGAATCCTCCCATAATGGCAGGCATTCGAAGATAATACGATATTGTTTTAAAAAGATTTTATCAATCCTTAATCCCCACAAAACGATATCAACCTTCATATATAAAGTAGAAGGTGTATAAGGAGATAAAATAGGAAATCTCTCTTGCCAGTCGTCAATTATTTCTTTTTCTACCATGATTGTTTTTAGTTCATACCGAAATTTCTCCCTTTTATATCACTATTTCATAATGGCAGACACCGCCCCCGACTGCTCGCCGACCTCGTTCCCTCGCTTCACCTTCTTGCCGTATCCGAATGTATAAGTGACCGACAGATTCAGGCGCTGATGGAAATTGTTACCTTCTACAAGCCGGGTTTCGGAATAAAGAGGAGTGGACAACAGATTCGTGGCACACAGCCAGTCCTTACGGAACAGGTTCATTCCGCTTACACGGATGTTCCAGTTGGAACGGCTCCACCCGGCCAAAACCTGATAGAAATCACGGTCCTTATAGATTACGCCCCGGTTGCCCTGTACCGTAAGGCTTCGAGTCTGATAAGCTGCCTGAAAATAGAAATCACCCAGATAATAAGTGGCAGAGGCATTGCAGTAGAACGGGGACTGCGAAATGTCGAAAAGCCCCGTCACGCGATAGAAGGAAACCGAGGGAGAGGCCGCCAGTTGCAGCTTCCCATTGAACAGTCTGTAATTGAACGACAAGCCTATCTGTGTCCGGTTGTATGCCCCATCCGTCTCAAACGTACGGAGCAGAGCCTTACCGTCCTGATAAGGCTGGTAAACCGGCACATACAGGTTGTATTCGCCGAAGTACTGCATAAATGCCGAAGCAGAGAATGCGCTCGTCGGTATCCAATTGTAGGACAGGTTGAAGGTCACCTGTCGGGAAAGTCCGATGGTAGGATTTCCCGTATAGTACATCAGCTCGTTCTGCTGAAGAACATTCGGTGTCTTTTCACTGGCCCCGGGGTAGTTTGCCCCGAAATGGAAGAAAGTACGGAACGAGTGCTTTTGTGAGGGAGAGAAACCTGCAGACAAGTTCAGCAGCGGATAGACCTCTGCCACAGACTGGTCGTTAATCTGGTTCTTTTCCCATTGTAAGGCAGCGTCGGCCCGGACGTTCCATCGGGCATTCGAGAAATTATAACCCAGCGCGGCACCGGCATAGGTGTCTGAGAAATCGTTGTCGTAGGGCGATGTACCCGAATAGTTCACGTTGTTGGAGGTCGAGCCGAACCATGCCCGGAAGAAAGCGCTTTGCTTGTCGGCTATCTTCTTGAACAACGTGGCACTTCCCCGGAACTGCCAGACATCCTCCCTTGAAATGTTCGCAATGCGGGAACTGCCCGGCAATGAAGTCTGATAAAGATACGAATAATTCGTATGCCCATAATTCATGCCTGGTGACACGCTGAGGTCAAAATCGTGGGGAAGGATAAAATAATAGTTACCCGACCAGACAAAATAACGGCTGGTGGACGGCTCGTTTTTATAGTAAGAATAATCGGTGTTTTGCTGGGGAACAAACGACAGTATGCCCTTTGTTTCCGACAACGGAGTCTGGTCAAAATTGAAACCAACGGTATTGGCTATCTGCATTTTATCGGTGTCATAGATGGCCCGGAACGTGACCGGATACTGGTTGTACTTGAGGCGGGAACTCTCCAGCGTTTCGTTTCGGTTCATCTGATAGGCTTCTCCCGCTTCATTCTGCAGACTGTAGATTCCGGAAACGGAATTGCCCGAATGGCTGATATCATGATTGGAAGCCCCCGCATACAAATCGTAGGTCATCCGTTTATGCACAAACTTGGAGTAAACCGAAGCCCGACTTGAGAGTTTGCCTATCAGAAAGTTTTCATTCAAGGTTGCCTTAGTATAGCCTCCATATTCGTATTGCTGTACAATGAAATTGACCACATGCTCCTTTCCCTGGAAACGTGGGTCAGCCGGGAAGTCAAGGTATTCCACCCGTCGCACATCGGAAGTGGATATTCCCTCCATTTCTTCTGCCGAAGCAGGAATATAGTTGATGTATATGTCTACACCCTGTCCGCTAGGCGTGGTGACCGTATTATCCATCAGGTTAATGTTGATTTGAGGTATGGCGAGCTGCTTCAGAAGGTCTATCGCATTTTGTGCGGAAGTTTTCTGGCGGGCTGTCGGAGTGAAGATGGAAGAGGAAGCATCGGTACGGTGCATCCGGGCTTTCACCACCACTTCCTTCATCTCGATAGTAGACAGGCTGTCGAGTGTCTGGCTTACGCCTTTTGCCGGAAAAATGCCTATCAGGCACATCATCAACCCGCAAAAAGATTTCTGTTTTTTTTCTGTCATATCTAGGTATGGTGTAACAATTTGCTTCGCAACAACAAAAATAAGGAAAAAACTCTAGTTTTACAATAAAAAGACAGGCATTGGAGCACTTCTTCGCTTATTTTTTGTATATTTGTTCATTATCCAATTACATATCTTGCCTTAAACCATATGGAAAATTTCAGACTTAAAAACAGATGGATTTATGGGGGCTACATTATCCTGTGGTGGTTCCTCGGAGGACTGATTTTTTATTGCATCCTGAATATGATTACCCAAGCCCCTAAAGAAAATGCAAGTTTCCTGTATCCTTACTCATCCTATATGCTAAGCGGGATTCTCATCGGGTGGATGCACAGTCGCACTTATTATGCCTTAAGGAACGACATACTACAACTGCGTACTCCACACCTCCTTTTGAAAACAGTAGTTTTACAGGATATCATAAAAACAGACCATTATGCCTCCACTAAGTTCGACGTGATTCATGGATGGTATAACGTATGCCTTACTCTCCAGAAAGGAAAGAAAGTCTATTTATATGCAAAGGATGAGAAAAAGCTAATCGCATTATTAGAAGAAAGAAACAATGCGACAGCTTTTATAAACGATTAATCTAAAAGACATCACGAACTCCACAGCCTTATTCCGCAAAGGCCGGAACAGGAAGATGCATGCCTGCCATTACCAGTCCGTTTTCACGGGCATATTGCAGGTAGTATTCGCGGCTTTTTATGGCTCCGGTCTTATCCATGTCATACTGCGCACAGATTTCCGGATGGTCTTTCTGCAAGGCAAACCCGTGAAACAAGTCACCAATTACCAGCAGCTTGCCCACCTTATAAACGGTATGTCCCGGTGTATGTCCTATAGCCTCCATAGGGAGCACATTTCCGGGAAGCGTATCTCCAAAAGCAAAGAGATGCAGACGGTCCTTATAGGCATTCATTGTAGTCTCTACCTGTGCCCTTTTATCAGCTCGCATTTTCATCCAGGCATCATATTCCGCCTTTGAAGCATATACCTCAGCCTTCGGGAATACCACCTTACCGTCCTTCATCATTCCGCCGATATGGTCGCCATGAAAATGGGTAAGAAACAAGCAGTCTATATCTTCAGGCTTTACATTCAACGATTTCAAGCCCTCCATCATCCGGCTATCAGGAGCACCGACACCGGTATCGAAAAGCATCCGCTTGCCAGCACATTCAATCAAAAACGTACTGACGGAAGCCGGTATACCCTTTTGAAGAGAAAGGCTGTCCATCAGCGCATCTGTCGCATCCGGAAAGAGAGTACGCGGCATCAACCGTGGGCTGGCATTGTCACGAATCCATGTCACCTTCATACCGTCCAGCGTCAGTGTAGCCAGCAGGCTGTCTTTCTGTAACTTTACCTGGGTACATACGGCCTTTGTCGTATCTGCATCCATTTCTTTCTCTGCTTTCTGTTTATTCTGCCCTCCGCAACCGAAAAGCAAGAAGGCTGATAACACGGCGGCACCCGTCATCACATAATTTTTCATACGTATTTGTTTTGTAGTTTCTCACTATTTTCTTGTCAAAACGCTTTCCAGTTCTGCTCTTACCGGATATAGTTTGCTCATAACCACTGGATTTTGATTCTACTGCGAATGTAGCAATTTTAGACAAACATTCAAACAAACAAAGAATACGAAATTGAAAATCAGGCTGGGAATCATGTCCTTTTGAGAGAATCTTTTATCTTTGTAAAAAATTATCCTTTCATCTAAACTGAAGAAGCATTATGCCATCTAATTTTATCATATTACTCACGGTATTGTTTATCTGTTTTTCAGGTAATTTACATCCCATTGGAGCTCAAACCTGCACAAAAACGGATTCCCTGCTGGCACGGGCCTACCAAAGAGATCAGGATATCCGGTTGAAGTTCATGGAGCTTACGCAACACCTGAATAACGAAAATCTGAATCAAACCCCAACTACCGTCATTGATTCGCTCGTAGAGCTGAAAGCACAGATGGAAGCTATTGACCAACAGAATCAGCAACTTCTGGCTTCTTTATTACAAAACGGATTTCCCAAGGGATTGTCACCACAATCCTACAAAACAATATGGCTAATTGTAGACCACGCTGATTTGAAACTACAGACTCTTTATTTACCCCTAATGCAAGAAGCTGTCACCAAAGGACTCATCAGTGCCAGTAATTACGCCACCCTGACAGACCGTATCCGAATGAAAGAAGGGAAACCTCAGATTTACGGCACGCAGTCATACACCGTTACGATAGATGCACAACAAATTACCTACATCTGGCCGGTAGAAGAGCCGGAAAGGCTGAACGATCTTCGCAAGGAAATCGGAGTAGGAAGTATTGAAGAATATATACAATTACTCAAAACAACCACAGGCAGCAAAGTGATTTATCAGCCGGACCTGACCATCGACCAAATGCGGGAAAAAGGACTGCTGGACGCTTATCCATTCCAGAAAGAATAACTTTACAGACAGTTACCATATAAACAAATTACATCTGGAGATTCAATACGATAGCATATTCACTTAAAAAGAATTGAACTATGAGCGTACACAGAATGGATAAACAACATTTTTAAGGTTCTTCTTAATCTCCTGCTCTTTATGATGGCTGGTGTAGCAATCATGAATGTATTTATGAGCAACTGCACAACAGGAGAAATCAGCTATCAGCTACTGATAGCCATTCTATGTATCGCAACGATTTTCTGCAAGAAATACAGATATATCGGTCTGTCTATCATCTTGGTATTGATGTTTATTGCTTATCTTGTCACTAAATAATAACCGTAATGGGAACATTAGGATGCATCCACGACATGATGCGGAGGGACAAAGAAAACAGGGAACTCCGTCGGCGCAACCGGGAGCGTATGAAAGAAACGCGCCGGCGAATGACCGAATGCCGGCACACGGAACTTCCTCCAACTCTTTCCGTGGAAAAACTGGAGGAGATACAAAAACAGACACAAGAAAAAGAACAAGCCGACCAAAACCATGCCTTCAGAATCAAGCTGATTCTGGGGTTAGTCATGCTCGTCCTTCTGTTATTATGCGGACTCTTGCTCTAAGTCCTTCCATCATTCTTCTATCCTGATTTTTAGATCTTAAATTTTCCATTCTTGTTACTGAAATAAATACAAACTTACACACAGCACACCTAAATTCTCCAACCAAAAGAACTTTTCATGTATGCATATACATTTCAGTTACAATATAAATCACTGATTCCCAATGTATACAAAAATAAATATACATAGGAATTAGGAATATTTCAAAGACGTTACTAACTTTGCGCCACAATTTGTGTAACCGCATGAAGTTAATATTGATAACAACCCCTACTTATTTTGTAGAGGAAGACAAGATCATTACTACTCTGTTCGACGAGGGACTGGACATTCTCCATCTGCGTAAACCCGACACAGCTCCGGTTTATGCGGAGCGTCTGCTAACCCTCATTCCCGAAAAATACCACAAGCGTATTGTCGTACACGACCATTTTTATTTAAAAGAAGAATATAAGCTCAAGGGCATTCACCTGAGCCATCGCAATCCGCTGATTCCGGACAACTATACCGGACACGTAAGTGCATCCTGCCATACCTTCGACGAGGTGATGGCCGACAAGAAAATGTGCGACTACGTATTCCTCAGCCCGATATTCGACAGCATCTCCAAGGAAGGCTATGCATCGGCCTTCACATCGGAATCCATCCGTGAAGCTGCCGAGAAAGGCATTATCGACAAACGGGTCATTGCCCTGGGAGGTGTAGACGAGAACAACCTGCTTCAGGTGAAGGATTTCGGTTTCGGGGGAGCCGCTATCTTAGGAGGACTGTGGAACAAGTTTGACCCCGCTTCAGACTACAATTATCAAGAACTTATCGCTCATTTCAGAAAATTGAAGCGACTGGCCGACTGAGTCATTCGCTAAAATTCTGCCGGAAACGTTTGTCCGGCTTAAAGAAATGGCGTACTTTTGCAGAAAATAAGGCAATATTATCTATTTTTACAATGAGCGCAACATCACCTTTTAAGGTATTCTCTGGTACAAACTCGAGATACCTTGCAGAAAAAATCTGTAACAGCCTGGGCTGTGAACTTGGTAACATGAACATTACTCATTTCGCAGACGGCGAATTTGCAGTTTCCTATGAAGAATCAATCCGTGGACAGCATGTATTCCTGGTACAGTCCACTTTCCCTAACTCAGACAACCTGATGGAACTCCTCCTGATGATTGACGCTGCCAAGCGTGCATCAGCCAAGAGTATCATTGCCGTAGTTCCTTACTTCGGATGGGCTCGTCAGGACCGCAAGGACAAACCGCGTGTGTCTATCGGTGCGAAACTGGTAGCCGACTTGCTGAGCGTAGCAGGCATCGACCGTCTGATTACCATGGACCTTCACGCTGACCAGATTCAGGGATTCTTTGATATTCCGGTTGACCACTTGTATGCGTCTACCATCTTCGCTCCTTACATCCAGTCACTGAACCTGGAAGACCTGGTTATCGCTACTCCTGACGTGGGTGGTTCAAAACGTGCCAGCACATACGCTAAATACCTGGATGTGCCTTTGGTATTGTGCCACAAGACACGCGAAAAAGCAAACGTAGTAGCTTCCATGCAGATTATCGGTGACGTAAAAGACAAGAACGTAATTCTGATTGACGACATGGTGGATACAGCTGGTACCATCACCAAGGCTGCCGACATCATGAAGGAAGCAGGTGCACGCTCTGTACGCGCCATCGCTTCTCACTGTGTAATGTCTGGCCCGGCTTCTGAACGTGTACAGAACTCTCAGCTGGAAGAAATTGTATTCACTGACAGTATTCCTTACTCACAGCGCTGCGCTAAGGTAAAACAGTTGTCTATCGCCGACATGTTTGCTGAAACTATCCGCCGCGTGATGTCGAATGAATCTATCAGTTCACAGTACGTAATCTAAAAAACAGTACCGGGCATTTTCCGTAAAGGAATGGTCCCGTCACCATAAAGGATTTGCAGTCCGGTTTCTCATCGGCTTGCAAATCCTTTTCCTTTGTCCTATTCATTCATCACTTGATTCCCGTTTACCCATGAAAATTCTCTGGCTCGACCTGAACAGCTCGTACGCTCACGCCTCACTGGCCCTTCCGGCCTTGCACGCACAAGTCATGCACGACCCGTCCCTGGAATGGGGAGTGGTGTCGGCCACTATCAACGAAAATCCGGGCATGACAGCCGGAGAAGTCGTACGTCAGGCACCGGATATTCTGGCGGCTACCTGCTGGCTGTTCAACCACGAAGTGCTCATGCACGTCATCAGTCGGGTGAAAGCCATGCTGCCCCGTTGCGTGGTGGCACTGGGCGGTCCGGAGTTCCTGGGACACAACGAAGACTTCCTGCGCACCAACCGCTTTGTAGACTGCGTATTCCGGGGAGAAGGTGAAGAGACTTTTCCGCAATGGCTCGCCTGCTGGCAGCAGCCGGAGGAATGGACCCGCATCACGGGACTCTGCTTTCTGGATGCGGAAGGACAATACCATGACAACGGACTTTCACGTGTAATGGCTTTCGACAAGCTGGTGAATCCCGAACAAAGTCCATTCTTCAACTGGAGCAAGCCGTTCGTGCAACTGGAAACTACCCGCGGCTGTTTCAACACCTGCGCATTCTGTGTGAGCGGAGGAGAAAAGCCGGTCCGTACGCTTTCCGTCGAGGCAATCCGCGAACGTGTCCGACTGATTCACGAAAAAGGCATCCGTAACATCCGGGTACTCGACCGCACATTCAACTACCAGAGCCACCGGGCCAAAGCCCTGTTCGACCTCTTCCGTGAGTTCCCCGACATGCGTTTCCACCTGGAAATCCATCCGGCTTTGCTTTCGGAAGAACTGAAAAAGGAACTGGCTTCCATGCCTAAGGGACTGCTTCACCTGGAAGCAGGCATCCAGAGCCTGCACGAAGAAGTGCTTACCGTCAGCCGGAGAGCCGGCAAACTGGCCAATGCACTGGAGGGTCTGCGTTACCTCTGCGCACTGGACAACATGGAAACGCACGCCGATTTGATTGCAGGACTGCCGCTGTATCACCTTTCACAGATTTTCGACGACGTACGCACGCTGGCCGAATACCGTGCGGGAGAAATCCAGCTGGAATCCCTGAAACTGCTGCCGGGCACGGAGATGCGGCGCCGAGCCAAGGAACTGGGCATCTGCTATTCTCCCCTTCCACCTTACGAGGTGCTCCAGACCCGTGAAATCACCCCCGACGAGTTACAGACAGCCCGCCAGCTATCGCGTCTGCTCGACGGATTCTACAACGCACCGGCCTGGCAGGAAATCACCCGCCGTCTGATTGTGGAAGAACCCGACTTTCTGACACGTTTCCTGAACCACCTGATTCAAATCGGGGTCATCGACCAGCCCATGGGACTGGAGCGACGGGGTATCCTGCTCTACCATTTCTGCAAGGAGCACTACCCTCATTTCCTGACCGCCATGAGCCGGGCATGGATTGAAGCCGGCATGTCACTCAAGAAGGAACCGGCCGAACGGGTACGCACAAAGCACGTCACTCCGCCCGAAGCGTGGACGGTGTGCACAGGTACGTACCGCGACGACCTCCGCCTGTGCAAGCTTCCTGCTCCCGAAGAAGGCCGCTGCTACTGGTACGGCTTCGAGACCGAAAGCCAGCAGCTCCGCCCCGTATTTGCTGCTGTAAGTCAGGAATAAGCCTCCCGTTCCATCAAACAAGCACCATCATCTTTCATCCAGCCAGTACTGCCAAGGGAGTACTGCAGTACTTTCAGGGAAGTACTCAAGTACTGCCTAAGAAGTACTGAAGTACTGACAGGGAAGTACTGGAACCTTGACTTTCCTCCCTGAAAAGCACTCCGCAAGAGGGAGAAAATCGCTTCGGAACATTAGGAAAATTGGCGGGCAAATTATAACTTTGCCCGAATTTTCAACTAGACTATGTATATATTCCGATCGATTCACGAAATTATCAATACCATTGCGGCGGCCAGGGGACTGCTCACGGAAATGTTCGAGAAACGAAAGACGCTGAGTTTCCGCTATTCCGACGCACTGGCACTGCTCAAGGACGATGAAAACCGGTTGAAACTGCTCATAGAGAAAGAAGTCATCCGCCAGAACGGCAACTTCGTGGAACTGGATGCCCGCTTCCTCGACTTTTTCGAACTGCTCCTCGAAGCGAACGAGGAAATCAACACGGCCATCATCGACGAGAACATTGCCTTCCTGCACGAACTGATGGACTACTACGAGAAGGAACAGATTGCTTCGCGCAAGGAGAGCTATGTGCGCAACATCAAGATTACCTTCCAGAAGATTGCGCGTACCACCATCCGCAACATCATGAACCTGCAGAGCAGCATCGACAATGCGTTCAAGCACGAACCGACTTACCAGATAAAGATTGCCAAACTGGAAAACCTGGACAAGAAGCGGATTCACATCCAGCAGCTGATTGATACCACCGAAAACCTCATCCTGCACGAGGAACGGCGGTTTTTCCAGCAGGCTACCGACGAGGAACTGAACCGCATCCTGCTGGAACTGCGTAGCGAACTCCAGCTCTCGGCCCACAGCCTCATCCGTGCCCAGCAGGACATCATCAACTACCTGAACCAGATTAAGAGCCAGGTGATTCTGGTAGAGAAAATCCGGAAGGTGAAGTACCTGCAAGACCAGTTTGAGCTGCGTTCGCGAAGCAACCTCTCGGAAGTGCTCGAAAGGGAACATTCCGTACTGGTGGAAGGCAGCGTGCCGTCTTCGTTCAAGCTGTCACTGCCCTACCTGAGTACCGACGAGGCACGTCCTGTCATCCTGAAAGTGCTGCGCAACCTGCAGTACCGCGAGATTATCCGCAGCAACGAGGCGGGCGCCTTCAGCGAGGAGGACATGGAATCGCAGGCCATGTACCAGGAGGTCATCGACCTGGAGGAAACCCTGAGCGACTACATCCAGGCGCAGGCACAGGTCCGCTGGAACGATGCGTCGGCTCCGGAAGAAGACCTCTTCCACTACCTGATGCACTACACCTTCGCCCGCGAAGTGGACGAGCAGGAACGCACCACCTTGTTCTGCCAGATGGTGTCACTCTACGAAAACCGTCTCCGCATCAGCGAGGAATTCGGCCTGTATCACCAGTACGAATATGCCAAGGTGTATCCAGCCAACTCGTAATCCATTCATCCCTATACATTTGACTTATGGAACTGAACATACATATACCTGACAATACTGCGGCCTTGTTCGACTGTCTCCAGAAGGGACAGTTCATCAGTTCGAACAGCTGCAACGAAGCCGTGCGCGACATGTACGACCAGATAGACGACCACTTCGAAGCGCTCTCGGTCTACTTCGCCCAAATCGGCTACACCCTGGAACGGGGCAACGAATACTTTTACTTCTCGCGCGTGGAACCGCGTACCACACTGGAACAGAAAATCATGCGTGCCTACTACTGGATTGACGTGCTCGACCTGTTCAAGACCTACGACGAGACTTTTGGTGCGGGTTTCCGCTTCCAGCCCGAACAGATTCTGGTGGAGGCCAACATCAACGTGATGCTGCAAAACAAGCTCGACGGGCTGCGCAAGCATTTCTCCGACAAGGACGTGCGCAAGGACGTGCTCGACAACCTGATTCGCCAGCTCACCAAGGAGTCATTCCTGGAGCTGGAGAACGAGAAGACCAACACCTACAAGGTGATGAGTTCCTGGCACTACCTGGAACGCCTGATTGAAAGTATCCAAATTTACGACGACACTGAAACGGAAGACAATGAGAAACCTGAATAGAATCATCTTTATCAACAGCGCCAACATTCCCTATGCCGACGACATTTACCTGGACGGGAATGTGCACTTCATCGGCACGCAGGGAGTGGGAAAAAGTACCGTACTGCGCGCCATCCTGTTTTTCTACAATGCCGACACCCAGAAGCTGGGTATCCCCGTAGAGAAGCAAAGCTACACGGAATATTACTTCCCCTACTCCAACTCCTACATCATCTACGAGGTAACCACCGAACAGGGAGCGTTCTGCATCCTGAGCTTCAAGTCGATGGGCCGCGTGTGCTACCGTTTCATCGACTCGCCCTACCGCATGGAGTTCTTTGTCGACGAGAACCGCACGGCCTACAGCGGTAACGACCGTATCCGTGCCGCCCTCGACCAGTACGGAGTGGACTACTCACGCATCATCTATACCTACGACGAATACCGTAACATCCTCTACGGCAACGGGGCAGGTCCCGAAATGAGCCGCTACTCGCTCATGGAGAGCAAGCAGTACCAAAACATTCCGCGTACCATACAGAACGTGCTCCTCAATTCAAAGCTCGATGCGGAGTTCATCAAGAAGACCATCATCTCGTCCATCAACGAAGACGAGACCGCCATCGACCTGAACACCTACAAGGAGCACCTAAAGAACTTCGAGACACGCCTGCGCGACATTGAAGAGTTCCAGAAACGCGAAACGCAGAAACAAGCCAAGGAAATCACCTCCCTCTCGGCACAGGTGTCACGTCAGCAGACCGCTCTCGTGCAAGGTTGCCGCGAACTGGCCGTCACCTACCGCCTTACCGAAAGCCAGTTGCCCAAGGCCGAGGAACAGAAGCACCAGGCTGAGAAGGCACGTACCGCCCTCCTCGCCCGCCGTCAGGAGTTGCAGGAACAGTCGCGCCAGCGCTGCGACAAGATGCAGGAGGCGCTGGCCATCCTGAACAACGAACTGCAGAAAGCACAGCAGAAGGAAAAGGAATATGCCCGCCGCCAGATAGAAGAAATCATGGAGCGCTCGGCCCGCAAGGAGGAGTGGAAGAACAAGCAGCAGGGATTGCAAGAGGAGCAGCGCATCCTTACCTCGCACTACACGGAAATCTCTACCAAGTACAAGTCGCTCATCCAGAGCCTCGACGAGCAGTGGAACCGCATCCACGAGGCCAAAATCAAGCAGCTTGAGGGACTGAACAACACGTTCAATGCCCGCATCGAAGAAGCCCGCCGTCAGCACGAAGCGGCTACCGAAGCCCTTTACCAGGAATACGAACAGCTCTCCCAGCAACTGCATCCGGAACGCAGCAGCAAGCAGAACGAACTGACCGCCCTCGACTACCAGATGCAGCTGTGCCGCAAGGAGACTTTCTTCGAAGCCGAGCAGGAGGAGCTGAAACACCGCATCCAGTCGTACACCGGTCTGCACATGAGCAAGAAGAACCGCATCAACAACGCCCAGCTCATCATCAAGGAACTCACGCTGAAGTGGGAAGAAGAGTTGCAGAAGGGACTGAAGGAAAAAGACGAGGCACTGATGCAGTTGCAGGCCGAGCACTTGCAGCTCCGCCCACGTATGGACGAACTGGAGACCTTCCTGAAAAACAGCAAGAGCACCCTGCAAGGCTGGCTTAAGGAGCACAAGAAGGGATGGGAAGAAAATATCGGTAAACTGTGCGACGAGTCCATCCTCTGGCAGACCAACCTCTCGCCGAAGATTGTAGACGAGGGCACATCGTTCTACGGCATCTCCATCTCCCTGCAAGACATCGAGCGCCACATCCGCTCCATCGACGACTATCAGGCAGAACATGACAAGGGCATCAAACGACTGGCAGAAATCCAGGCCGAAACCCTCCGTCTGCAACAGGAGAAAGAGGCCTTAGAAGAGCAGCTGAAAGCCAAATACCAGCCGCGCATCAAGGAACAGAAAGACGTGATAGCCGTGCAGGAATACGAGCTGGAGAAACTGGAACAGCAGTACCAGAAGGATATGCTCGACCTGGACGACTGGAAGAAGAAGGCGGAAGCCGAACGTACTGCCAAACTCCGGAAACTGGAAGAGGAAAAGCAACGCATCGCTGCAGAACTGAAGGAAATTGACGGCAAACTGAACAACCTGAACCGCGAAAAGAGCGAGAAGCTGAACCAGCTGAAGCAGGAATGGAACCGGGTGCAGCAGGACATCGCGCACGAGAAGGAGACACAGGCCGGCAGCATCCGTCTGGAGGATAAGGAAGAGCAGCAGCGCATCGCCACGGAGAAAGCCGAATACGAGCGTCAGATGAAGCAGGAACTGCACTCGCAAGGAGCCGACACCGAACGTCTGCAACAGATTAGCAGCCAGTTGCGCGACATCGACCGGGAACTGCAGTTCATCAAGGAACACGCCACCCTGCTTATCGAGTACCAGAAGGACAAGCGCGACCTTATCGACCACATTCCGGAATGGAAGCGTGAACAGGAGGAACAGAAACGCCAGCTCAGCCAGGAGAAGGACAACCTGCGCCGGGAAACCTCGGGCTTGCAGGAGCAGATTGATGCCCTGAACAAGGAACTGCAGCAGGCAGAGAAGGAAGTAACACAGCTTCAGGCCAACCTGGAGGCGTACAGCAAGATTTCGGCCTACGACTGGTACAAGCCGCATCAGGATATTTTCAATCCCGAGAACCCCGTCACGCTGGAAATCCACACGCCGCGCACCTGTCTGGAACTGATTGACGAACTAGGCCGCACGGACAGCCAGTACATGACGCTGCAAAACCGTCTGCGCAAGGAGGTGAACCTCTTCACCGGTCACTTCGACGAGGAGAATACCTTCAAGTTCAAGACCAAGTTTACCGAAGACTGGGAGTATATCCGCTTTGCCGAGGAACTGCACGACTTTGTGGAAGAGAACAAAATCAGCGAATTCGTCCGTCGCATCAACAACGAGCACTCCGACATCTTCAAGCGCATCAGCATGGATACCTCAATGCTCACGGCTTCGGAAGACGATATTCAGGACCTCATCGGTCAGGTGAACAAGGGATTCCAGACGTGCAACTTCGTGGGCGTTATCCAGTGCATCGAAATGAAGGTGGAAGAAAGCAGCAACCGTGTGGTAAACTGTCTGCGTGCCATCCAGAAGTACTACAACGAGCATGCCTACGACCTCACGCCGGGCACCAACCTCTTTTCGTCGGAAAACGAGCAGCTGGTGAAACAGGAGGCCATCGCCCTGCTCCGCGACTTCATCAAGGAGATTCACGCCTACCGCTACGACAGCATCCGCCTGTACGACTCGTTCGAGCTGCGTTTCCGCATCATCGAGAACAACAACGACACGGGCTTCGTAGAGAAACTGTCGAACGTGGGTTCGGAAGGTACCGACATCCTGGTGAAGGCCATGATCAACATCATGTTGCTGAACGTATTCAAGGAAGGGGCTTCGCGCAAGTTCAAGGACTTCAAACTGCACTGTATGATGGACGAAATCGGTAAGCTCCACCCGAACAACGTGAACGGTATCCTGAAGTTTGCCAACGACCGGAACATCATCCTCATCAACGGTTCGCCTACGGAACTGAACCGCGATGCCTACAAGCATGTGTACCTGCTTACCAAAGGGGCGCAGAGCAAGACACGCATCGCCCGACTTATTTCGGACCAGAAACTGTAGGCTTTTCAACCTTTAAAACAGGGTTGAAAAAACGCCTTTGTGTTTTAACTTAAACGCCTTTACGTTTTAAATAAAACGCAAGGGCGTTTTACTTTAAATGCACTTGCGTTTGAAAGCAAACGCTTAGGCGTTTTAGAAGCACTTACCGTAATTCCAAATAATAGAATTTTATTTTACAAATCAGAATTTTATTCTTATCTTTGCCACATGACAATCGAGTGAATCTAATGAGAATATTTACAGAACAAGCTATAAAAGAATATGCAGAAGCGCATCCTGATGCAAAAGTAGCTTTGCAAGAATGGACTACCATAGTTAAAAGAAGCGAATGGACTTGCTTTGCAGACGTAAAAAACACCTTTAATAGCGTAGATAATATAGGTAATCAACATTATGTATTCAATATCAAAGGCAATAGCTACAGACTGATTGTAGTGATAAAATTCACTATAAAGTTCGTTTATATTCGTTTTATAGGCACTCATGCCGAATATGACAAGATAGCTGATTGTTCAGTTTTATAATTAAACCGAATCGGCAGTTACCGATCAACCAAGAGCCATGACAAAGATAGAAACAAAAGCTCAATACGATTGGGCAGTAAAAAGAGTTGAGGAATTACTTCCACTGGTTACAGATGAAACCCCTCTGGATAATCCTCACAGTATAGAGTTGGAATTACTTTCTAATCTCGTTGCAGATTATTCTGAAGAACATTTCGCACTGGGAGAACCAACGCTGGTTGATGTCCTCAAACTTCGTATGTATGAGATGGGACTTAATCAGAAATCTTTAGCAAAATTAATCGGAGTCAGTCCTTCACGCTTGAGTGATTATATTTCCGGTAAATGTGAACCGACCTTGAAAGTAGCCCGCGAAATTAGCCAGAAATTGAATATTGACGCCAATATAGTACTGGGTGTTTAATATGAGTATAGAAAACAGGACACTGTCCAAAATTTTGTGTAAATGGAAACAGGATTCAGTTGTAAGTTTGTTC
>ERZ779992.417-NODE-417-length-30891-cov-3.056136_pt1 | contig 30891 bp, 28 predicted proteins | sample MGYA00511934_ERZ779992 | MGnify/ENA primary metagenome ERZ779992 (study PRJEB29588, sample SAMEA2163248) | human gut metagenome | biome: human gut; feature: human-associated habitat; material: faeces | place: Denmark | collected 2008/2010 ...
ATTATATTATAGGCACATTCTTAATATGGAAATAAAGATGTATACATGTATTCTAATTGTATTTACGGTATTTATTGTGGTTGGACCAGAGACGCTAAAATTAGCAATTATAATTATGTTAAAAGGTAAATGTGGATATGCGTTAAAAATTGATGAAGGTAATTATGTTATAGTTCCAAGAGTAGGCATAATATTTAATAGAAAGTTTAAACATTATATTGAATATATGAACAGTATATGTGCATTATTTTATATATGGATTAGAAGAAATAAAAAAAATAATATATCAATGTGTAAAACTGAGTTTATTAAGTTTATTAATCGACTTGATGAAAATAAGAACAGTTTAAGTTATGAGTATTTGCCTGTGTTTACTATAGGTTTCTTTTTATGGGATAGTGGTTTGAATGTTGAAGAGGTTAAGTGTGAATATAATAAATTTGCAGTAGATAAAGATAGTAGTGTAGCACTGCAGAAAATGATATATTCACAAATAATATGTGTCACGAGAAACTTTGAAGGGAAAGGACGTAAAAAATTAGACGAATATTTAGTATGGCTGAAAAATTGATAATTAGAATATAAGCATAAAAATATCTAGAGATAAATAGGTGGAGATTAACATTGATTGCAATTAGAAGTGTAAAATAGATCAGAAGGCAGATTTGGTATGGGAAGTAGCGTACAAGATTGGTTATTATATTTTTAGATGATTATCAACAAAAAGTGTGAACAGTTAAAAAAGGATGATAAGGAAAATCGGTTTGAGTAAGGATGTAAAGTGAAAGAAAATGAAGAGATACGAGGATGTGTTTGTAAGATGGATTATATGGTATATGGTTTTATGATGTTTATTTGAGGTAAAAACAGATTAACAATTTATATAGTTGGTGTATATGTATATGATGTGATCAAAATGAATGCAAAAATAAAAAAAAGAGTATTTATTTCTTATGCATGGGCTTCTAAGGAATATCAGGATAGGGTATTAGCATTAGCAACTGATTTAGTTCAAAATGGCGTGGATATTGAAATAGATAAATGGTCATAAAAAGAGAAAAATTGAACATACGCTTTTATGAAGAAAAGTGTTACGGATCCTCAAATTACAAATGTGCTGATTTTGCTTGATCCTATGTATGAAAAGAGATCTAATGAACGTAAAGGAGGCTCGAGGTGCTATGTGCAAATGAACGAGAGATGAGCAAAATATGAATAAGTATGTTCATGTGCACTTATATATGGCAATTAGTTATAATGGATTGTGGAAACTACTGATTGATAACAATATGAAAAAGGGAGATTTGTGTGCCAGGACTGGTCTTAGTTCCAGTACAATAGCAAAGATGACAAACTGCGAGTCAGTTAAACTATCTGTTCTGGAAAAAAACTGCAAAGAGCTGGATTGTAACTTTGGAGATTTGGTTGACTATGTACCGGATGAAGAAGAAAAGTAAATTACTTTATGGAGGAAAATGAAATGGCTACGAGAAGTGCAAAAATAGATCAAAAAGCAGATCTGATATGGGCAATAGCAGATAAGTTGACCGGAGTATATAAACCACATGAATACGGAGATGTTATATTACCGCTTACAGTAATCAGACGTTTTGATTGTATTCTTTCAGATACTAAGGATGCGGTTTTGCAGAAATATGAGGAAGTAAAGAATCTTCCTATGAAGGATGTTTTACTTCGTAAGGCAGCAGGATATGATTTTTATAACACCAGCAAATATACATTTGAGAGACTTATGGATGATCCTGACCACATTGAGGAGAATTTCAGAGATTATCTGAATGGATTTTCAGCAAATGTGCAGGACATTCTGGAAAAGTTTAAGTTTGATGGTCACATCACAACTATGGCAAATAAGGGGATTCTTTATATTGTTTTAAAGGAATATACAACAGATAGAGGAAATCTTCATCCGAATGAAATCTCTAACCTTGAAATGGGCTATATCTTTGAAGAGATTATAAGAAGATTTTCCGAGTCTCATAATGAAGATGCAGGACAGCATTACACTCCAAGAGAAGTTATTCAACTTATGGTCAATATTCTCTTCTATGATGATAATGATATCCTCTCTGGTAATAATGTGGCAAAGACGATTTATGACCCGGCATGTGGAACCGGAGGTATGCTTTCTGTTGCAGAGGAATATTTACATAGTCTGAATGCTTCTACGGAACTTGTATCCTTCGGACAGGAAATCAACGACCAAACATTTGCAATTTGTAAGGCGGATATGCTGATTAAGGGGAACAATGCGGATTATATCAAGGATGGCAACACATTGTCAGATGATCAGTTTGCAGGTAGTACCTTTGATTATATCCTTTCCAATCCTCCTTTTGGACGTGAGTGGAAGAATGAAAAGGCAAAAGTAGAGGAAGAGGCAAAGCTTGGCTTCGGAGGAAGATTTGGAGCAGGGCTTCCGGCTGCAAGTGACGGACAGATGCTTTTTCTTATGACAGCGATATCAAAAATGAAAGATATTGATAAGGGTGGAAGCAGAATTGCAATCATTCATAATGGTTCACCACTCTTTACAGGAGATGCAGGGAGCGGACCTTCTGAAATCAGAAGATATATTCTCGAAAATGATTTACTGGAGGCAATCGTTGCTTTACCGAATGATATTTTCTATAACACAGGAATTGCAACCTATATCTGGGTATTGTCAAATAAAAAGGCAGGTACAGTCAGAGAGGGAAAAGTACAGCTTATTAATGCCAATGGGATGTATGTGAAGAGAAGAAAAGCATTGGGAAATAAGCGAAATGATATTTCTGAGGAAGATATTGCAGAGATTACAAAGATATATGGTGATTTTAAAGAGAGTGAAATCAGCCAGATTTATGATAATGAGGATTTTGGTTATACCAAGATTACAGTAGAAAGACCGCTCCGTGATGAAGAAGGCAATTTGGTATTGAAAAAGGGAAAGAAACAGCCGGATACCAGTCTTCGTGATACAGAAAATGTTCCGTTAAAAGAGGATATCAAAGAGTACTTTGAAAGAGAAGTACTTCCATTTGCACCGGATGCATGGATTGATGAGAAAAAATCAAAGATGGGATATGAGATTCCATTTACAAGATATTTCTATAAGTATGAAGCTCCAAGACCATCAGCAGAGATAATGGCAGAGATTATGGATTTAGAGACAGAACTATCTGGAAGTCTTGAGGAGGTATTTGACTTATGAGAGAGATGAAGGATAGTAAGGTTAAGTGGCTAGGTGTAATACCCTTAGAATGGAAGGTTGAAAGGGTAAAACATGGATTTATAAGAAAGAAAGCGGAAGCTCATCAAGATAATCCCATAGTACTCTCATTGGCAAGAACTGGCGTTAGAGAAAGAGACATTTCTAACAATGAGGGACAGATTGCGGAAAGTTATTATAATTATAATCCAGTGGATGTAGATGATTTGTTAATTAATCCAATGGATTTATATAGTGGAGCAAATTGTAGTATTTCAAAGATTTCAGGAGTTATTAGCCCGGCATATGTGAATTTGAGATATCGAGAAGGCTATAATCCGCAATATTATGATTATTACTTTAAACTGCAGTATTGGTTGATGGCTTTTTTTGCACATGGAAAAGGAGTGTCATATGAAAATAGATGGACATTAAATGCAGAAACATTGATGAATTATCCCATTATTGTACCAACTGAATGTGAACAAAGAAAGATTGTAGATTATTTGGATGCCAAGTGCTCAAAGATTGATGAAATTATTGAAAGGCAACAGGTAATTATTGAAAAGTTAAAGGAATACAAATTATCAATTATTACAGAAGCAGTAACAAAGGGGTTGAATCCTGATGTTAAAATGAAGAATAGTGGATATGAGTATATAGGGGATATTCCTAATTATTGGAATGTTTGTAGATTACGCAACTACGGTTCTGCACAAAATGGTATAAGTAAAGGTGGAGAATACTTTGGTACAGGTTTTCCATTTGTTAGTTATGGGGATGTTTATCGTAATTATGTGTTACCTAATAGGCTAGACGGATTAATAAATACAACAGAAGAAGAAAGAAAAAAATATTCTGTTGAAGAAGGCGATATATTTTTCACAAGAACATCTGAAACTATTGAAGAAGTGGGTTTTTCGGCTGTATGTAATAAAACCATTCCAAATGCAACATATGCTGGTTTTGTAATAAGAGTTCGACCATTTATTGATATGCTGACACTTGGCTTTGCAAAGTATTATTTTAGAAGTAAGCACCTACGAGTATATTTTGCAAAGGAAATGAATCTGGTTACCAGAGCGAGTTTGGGTCAGGATTTGCTTAAAAGTATACCATTATTAGTACCGCCAAAGGATGAACAATGTAAAATTGCAGAATATCTTGATAAAAAATGTAACTTGATTGATAGTAATATTTATGAAAAAGGAAGATTGATTATAAAACTTCAAGAATACAAAAAATCCCTCATCTACGAGGTTGTCACAGGCAAAAAGGAGGTGTAGCTTATGTCTGATTTTGATGTAAAAGAAAAGCGATTTGAAGAAGACATCGAAGACTATCTGATTCATCATGGCGGATATATCAAAGGTGATCCGAAGAAATTTAATCGTGAATCTGGACTTGATGAGGAAACATTTGTGGAATTTATCAAGACAAGCCAGCCTAAGAAATGGGACAGATATGTGAAAATCTATGCAGAAAACTCCGAGAAGCAAGTAGTTGAGCGTTTTAAAAGAGAAGTAAAGACAACTAATCTTTTGAATGTGATGCGGCATGGTTTTATGGATAGAGGCATCAAGTTTTATCCTATTTTCTGGAAGCCGGAGACCACTTTGAATGAGACTACACAGATTCAGTATGATGCGAATATCCTTCATTGTACCAGACAGCTTCATTATTCTGTACATAATGAAAACAGCATTGATATTGTTCTTTTTGTAAACGGCATTCCGGTGGTGTCTATGGAATTGAAATGTCAGTTTACAGGACAGGATACCACAAATGCCATTAATCAGTATAAGTTTGATCGTGCCGGCAAGGATGCGATTTTTGCTTTCAAGGAAAGAGTGCTAGTACATTTTGCAGTAGACCTTACCAATGTTTATATGACTACAAAGCTTGAGGGTGCACACACTTATTTTCTGCCATTTAATCAGGGCAGTAATGGAGCCGGTAAAGTAGGTGGCAAAGGAAATCCGGTAAATCCAGATGGATATGATACTGCATACCTTTGGGAAAGAGTACTCTGCAAGGACAGCCTGATGGAAATCCTTCAGAAATATATGCATTTGCAGCAGGAGTACGATAAGAACGGAAATCTTGTGAAAGAAACTATGATTTTCCCAAGATATCATCAGCTGGATGTCGTTACGAAACTGTTGGAAGATGTGAAAAAGAATGGCTCCGGAAAGAGTTATCTGATCCAACATAGTGCAGGCTCAGGAAAATCAAATTCTATTGCGTGGCTGGCACACAGACTTACCGGACTCCATGATTATGAAGATAATAAGATTTTTCAGTCAGTCATTATTGTAACGGATAGACGAGTGCTTGACAGTCAGTTACAGTCTACTGTATATCAGTTTGACCATGTGGAAGGTGTGGTTAAGAAAGTAGATAAAAATTCGGGACAGCTTAGAGATGCAATCAATGATGGGGTAGGCATTATTATTACTACTTTACAGAAATTTCCTGTAATCTATAAAGAGGTAGATTCTGCAAATAAAAGGTTTGCGATTATTATTGATGAGGCACATTCTTCGCAGACCGGAGATGCAGCGAAAAAGCTAAAAAGAGCATTAGCTGACACAGAAGAAATTCTGAAAGAGTATGCCGAGATGGAAGATGAGGACGAGAGAAGTCGTAAGGACGATGAGGATAAGCTATTAGATGAATTGGCAGCACAGGGTATGCATAAGAACTTATCATTCTTTGCATTTACAGCAACGCCAAAAGGAAAGACATTGCAGATGTTTGGTCAGAAGGATGAGGAAGGAATTTACAGACCTTTCCATATCTATTCCATGAGACAGGCAATAGAAGAGCATTTCATTTTGGATGTTCTGCAGAATTATATGACCTACAAAATGTACTATAAGATTGCCAAGATTATTGAGGATAATCCGGAATTTGATACAACAGCAGGTTCAAAGGCAATTATAAATTATGAGACACTGCATCCACATAATATCTCTCAGAAGACCGCTATCATGCTGGAACATTTTATGAATGTCACCAGACATAAGATTGGTGGTAAGGCGAAGGCTATGGTTGTTACACCATCCAGACTTCATGCAGTACGATATGTGCAGGAATTTAAGAGACAGATAAAAGAAAAAGGACTGAAAGACCTTGAAGTGTTAGTCGCTTTTTCCGGTGAAGTGAAAGATAACGATGATGTGTTTACCGAAGAGGGAATGAACAAGGATAAAGAAGGCAAGACAATCAAAGAAAAGGCTTTACCGGAAACATTCCATACAGATGATTATGGAATCCTTGTTGTTGCAGAAAAATATCAGACAGGCTTCGATGAACCACTACTTCACACCATGTTTGTGGATAAGAAATTGTCCGGTGTAAAGGCAGTACAGACTTTATCAAGATTGAATCGTACTACAAGAGGAAAAGTAGATACCTTCGTACTTGATTTTGTCAATTCAGCAGAAGATATCAAAGCATCTTTTGAGCCATTCTATGAGGAAACTGTGCTCTTGGAGGAAACAGATCCTAATGTTGTATATGACATGAAGAACACTTTGGATGATTTCAGGGTATATCAAAAATCAGAAGTGGATAAATTTGCAGATATTTTCTATCAGAGTGAGAATCAATCAGCTGGTGATCTTGGAAAACTCCAGGGACAGTTAAGACCAGCGGTAGACAGATATGAAGTACTTGAAGTTGAAAAACAGGATATATTCAAGTCTACATTAGCAAGCTTTAATCGTGTGTATGCCTATATTACACAGGTATGCAGGTTATTTGACAAGGATATTCACAGATTCAGTATTTATTCAAAGTTTTTATACACGATGCTTCCAAAAGGACATGGTGGAGAGAAGATAAATATTGATGACAAAGTACTTCTTGAATACTATAAGCTGGAAAAAGACTTTGAAGGTCCGATAGAGCTTGAAAGCACAGAAGGCGGATATACACCTATCTCCGGTGATTCCGGTCATAGAGAGCCTAAGAAAGACCCGTTGACAGTAATCATTGATAAGATAAACGAAAAGTATGGCACTCATTTTACAGAAATGGATAAAGTACTTGTTCAGATGGAAAATGATTATGCCAATCAGGAGAAGTGGCAGAGCTACGCAAAGAACAATGACAGGGCAACCTTTATGTTGTTGTTTGAAAAGGATTTTCCGAATATGGCAGCAGACAGATATGAGCAGAATGACCAGTTTTTCAGAAAACTATTTGATGATCCGGATATGATGAAGCAGGTTATGGAAACTGTAGGATCAGTATTGTATGAGAGATTGAAGAAGAAATATATATTTGATCCAAAGTCTGGAGTAATTGAAGAGGCGACACCAGAGACTTATGTAGAAAATACATATTTGACGAAGAAATAAGAATATGAAAATAAGCAGCTAGAATGGATAGATTTTTCAAAAAAGATCAGCAGAAGGCATTAGATGAGATAAACATTCTGAGTGAACAGGGAGCGGTCGAGGTGTCAGGTGCAAATGAATGAGAGATAAACTAAATATGAATAAGTATGTTCATGTGCACATGACACCGAGAATTGAAGAGATAGAATAATGGAAGTGTGGATATAACGGACGACATTGTATTTGAGGTTAAGCTTATAAAGCAAATAGAAATTAACATAGATTATATACTCATGCTTGTAAAAAAATATCATGATACACATTGCGAGGATAAGGAAGTTCTCATAACTATTAAGCGAGCAGTAGAGGCAAGTCCAGAACTCCGCAGTAAGAAAGCACTTATAGAAAATTTCATTGCAGGAATCAATGATGTAGAGGATGTAATGGCTGAATGGCGGGAGTTTGTTGTAGAGCAGCGTGAAAATGATCTTGCTCAGATCATATCCGAAGAGCGCTTGAATCCAGAGAACACGAGACGTTATATAGAAAATGCATTCCGCGATGGAGAAATCAGAACAGCCGGAACTGACATAGACAAGCTTATGCCACCGGTTTCGAGATTTGGCGGAAGTGGACGTGACAAGAAGAAACAGGCGGTCATAGAAAAACTGAAACAGTTCTTTGAGAAGTATTATGGTGTCGGTGGAGCTATGAGTATAGGTGGCACACAGAAGGTTGTGTATGGTGAGAGTCGTGGCGGGAGTGGTATGGTTGCGGAGGAGAATAGATGGTGTGTATGTATAAAATCATTTGGTTAGATGGGGCAAGTGGAGTAGGGAAAACAACAGTAGCAAATTTTTTAACAAATGAATTAATGGAAAATGGATTAACAGTGGATAATGTGGACTCAGATTATTATTATCAAGAAAAATATTTGTCGAATCCTAAGATTGACCAATCAAAAGTAAAATCTCCATGGGCTGATGAATGCTTTTTAAAATATTTTAAAGGACAACTAGTATTGTTTTGTGAAAAAAATGATATTTTAGTGGTTCAAATGGCGTTAACAGATGATAAATGTCGAAAAATATTGTTGGAGTCTTTAGGAGAAAAGGTAGGAATAAAACATATAATACTTAACGCAAGTAAACAAACAATAAAAGATAGATTAAAAGAAAGAGCGACAAAAGGAGTAGCTCAGAGACAGGCGCTAGAGAGATTGGATTGGAATATTGCATACTTGAATAAATATTACAAAGAAGATACATGGATTAATACGGAAGAAAAGTCGGCTGAAAATGTAGCAGATGAAATTTTTAGTATGATAGAGAAATCAAGACTGCAGAAATAGACATAGACAAGCTAAAGGCACTTGCATTGGTGACAAAATTTGTAGTAAGTGGTATTACAAGAAGAAACATAAATTTGTGCTACATTGTTGAACGAGGGGGATACATGAAAATTACAAATATAATAAAGTTAATAGGGCTAAATATAAAACAGAGTATTGATGAAAATATAAAGAGTATAACAAAAAAGTTCAACAGTTATATAAACGAACTAGAGGTGCGGTATAATAGTAAATATAGAGTATATGAAGATATGGCGCCTCAATCAGATATAGAAAATGCTGATGTGTATTTTGATGCGCTGTCTTGGGCTTTAAAAAACAAAAAAATAAAGAATGTAGCATTGACAGGACCATATGGTTCTGGGAAAAGTAGTGTCATTAAGTCTTATTTAGAGATGCATCCTAGAATAAAATCATTAAATATTTCTTTGGCAACATTTGATGTAAATGATGATTATGATTACGAAACTCTAATTGAAAAGGGAATCTTAAAACAATTGTTTTATAAGATAGATTCAAATAAGATTCCTCAAAGTAGATATAGAAAGATAAAGAATATATGTTGGAGACAATATTTTATTATAATTACGGTGGCAGTAGGGTTATTACTTGCTGGTGTTATATTTTGTTATCCAGATGTAATTGATAAAGTATTAAACTATTTTATTTATATTAGTCAATATTATGAAATATCTAAAATTTATGTAAGCGTGATCGTGATTATGTTCAGTTTATTATTTATTGCTGTGATTTCATATGTATTGAAATGGTGTATTTCTAAATTTAGAATTGCGGAGATAAGTATTGCTGATAAAGCAAAGTTTACGGATGATAAAAATGAAAATTCAATTTTTGATAAGGCTCTAGATGAAATAATATATTTCTTTGAAATGACTAAATATAATGTTGTTTTTATAGAAGATGTAGATAGGTTTAACACATCAGAAATTTTTGTGAAGTTACGTGAACTTAACACTTTATTGAACAACTATGATCTTATAAAAAGGAGAATAGTTTTTGTATATGCTATAAAGGATGATATGTTTAATGATCAAGAGAGAACCAAGTTTTTTGATTTTATTATTCCTATTATCCCAATTATTAATTCAACAAATTCTGGTGAAAAATTACTAGAAAAACTTAAATTCGAGAAAAAAGAAGATGGTACAGAAAAAAGTACAATATATGATATTTCTTCAAAATATATAAATTTAATATCTCCATTCATTGAAGATATGAGATTGTTAACAAATATTTGTAATGAGTTTTCAATATATAAACAAACATTAAATAGCATAAAGTTACGTGATGAAGCTATGTTTTCAATGATGGTTTTTAAAAGTTTATATCCAAGGGAATTTTCAAAAGCGGAGGCAGAAAAGGGAGTTATAAAACAGTCTTTTGAAGATAAGATAAAATTCGTAGAAACAAAGAAGAATGAACTAGATGATGATAAAGAAAGATTTGTAAAAATTTTACAGAATATAGAAAAAGATGTATTAGAAAATGAACAGGAAGTGAAGGCTGCTCTTATTCATTATTTAGAAGGAAATAACGGACAATTTAACTACTGTGATATTGGAGCAGATAGATATGATTATCAAGATATAATGGATGATAGTTTTGATTTGAATTTGCTAAAAAAAGATACCCGAATGGATATTCGCAGCCAAAATAACATTTGGCGAAGCATAGACAGTATGAAAAATGATAAAAATATTCAAAGGTATTTGAGCAGACTTGATTATATAAAATATAATAAAGACAGAGAAATTATTCGGGAAAAAATAAATGATATAAACAAGGTAGTAGAGGAAATACATTCATTTTCTTTGCGAGAATTAATAGACAAATATGGTAGTGATATTATTTTCTCTGATGAAGTTCAAAATAATAAATTTTTGATATTTCTATTGAGTAAAGGTTTTATAAATGAAGACTATGCTGATTATATAAATTATTTCCATCCAAATAGTATTACTAAGGATGAAATGAATTTTATAAGAAAAGTTCGTATGCAGGAGACTGGAGAAGATTGGACACAGACAATGAAAAATGTTGCACAGGTGTGCGCGCGTATAGAAGACTATGAATTTAAACAAATACAAATATTAAATTTTGACATTGTTGACTATATTATAACTAAACAAAAAGATTCGGATAAATGTAGATTTTTGTTTGATGGATTTTTAAATGGAAATAAAAAATACTATGAATTCACTAAAAAATATATAGAACGAAATAAGAATATAGAAATTTTTGTTCCTCTGATTTGTTCTAGAAATTGTAAATTATGGCATGAGATTGTTAATGACAATTTGTTGTCTAATGATAAAAAATTTGAATATTTAGCGTTAATTTTAGAGTATGCTAATATGGAAGATATTTCACTACAAAATAGTAATTCATATATTGATAAAAATAAGCTAATCATAGATGAAAATGGCACGCTTGCTGAACCTGAAAAAAGAGGTATAGCTGAGTTTATAGAAAATAATAAAAATGCATTAGTGAAATTATCAAATATTCCATATGATATTATGGTAGTCTTTATTAATAGGCAAAAAGTATGTTTTTCAAATATAGAAATTGAAGGCGCAGATGAAATGGTTTTGGAGTATATATTTAGTAATAACTACTATAAGCTTAACTGGAATATGTTAACAAGTTTATTTAGGCTGTATTTCCCAGACCTACTAAATACATTAAAAAATGCAAATTATACAACTATAAAGAAAGCAAATTTCTGGCCATTGAATAATAGACTAGAGAAAAATAATGAATTTGATTCTTATGTTAGAGAATTTGTGGTAGGTCAGAATGAAAACACACAAGAGAACATTGAAGCAGTGGAAGAAATTTTAGAAAGGAAATTTGTTAATGAAATAGAATTATGTAAAGAAGTAATAGATCACGAAAATATAATTTGGAAAGATTTTACTGGATGCTGTGTATGTGAAGAGAAATATAAGCAAGAAAGAAAACAAATCTGGGATTATATATTGGAAAAAGATAAAATAATTAATGCTTGGGAAACATTTGTTGGGTATTACATGGAATATTCAATAACAAATGAATTATTAGAGTGGACTGAAAAAAATATAACAGAATTAATAAAATGCGATAGGCCTGATAACCTAACAGATATAATCATCAAAGACTTAATAATTAAAAATATTTCCTATGAAACATTTTCTTTGATTATTAGTACATACAATATAGAATACTTTGATTTGGATCTAGCTAAGTTTGAGTATGATAGAATAGAAGTCCTTGTAAATAATAGATATGTGCCATATTCACATGAATATTTAAAATCTATGTATAAAGTTGCACCAGAGCAGGTCGTGAATTATCTTATATATAATAAGAACGAATTTGTAAATGATATTGAAAATGTAGATTTAGAAATTGAGACAGTGAGTGCATTGATAGATAGAAACTGTTTTAATGAATTAGAAATAAATAGTTTGTTGAGGCAGGTACCTATATCCAATGTGGATGAGACTCTTGCGATGGAAATTCGAAAATTGAATATTCCTGTAGAAAAAAGAATCGTTGATAGGGCCTGGGAATTGTTAAAAGTAGAGAATCGTTATCAGCTATTATTAAATCAAATAGATATATTTACTATTCAGGAAATATCAGAGAAATTGCATTCATTAGCTTTTGAATATAAACAACTAGCTGATATTTCGAGAAGACATAAAGAGTTTTTGCCTATTGATAAATATGGTTATAATGAAAAATTGCTAAAAAAGTTGTGGAATCTAGATTATATTTCTAGTTATCGGATTGACGAATATTATATAGAAGACACCCCAAAGCATGAGAAAATCAAAAAAACACGTTATGAAGTGTGGATAAGAAAAAAAGTAGCTTAGAAGCATGCTGTGGAAATTGAGCAAGATAACTTATAGGGGGAATAAATGGGATTATTCGAAATACTAAAAGGCGAACAGCCAGGCATAATAACCTCACTCCTACATTACAGAAATGTAGGGCAGTACGGTGAGTATTTAACAGAATATGCACTTACACATGACAACATAGCTGGTGATCTTGTTGTACTCAAGAATGTTTATGTTCCGACAGGCAGCAAGACTACGGAAATAGATATGTTGATGATACATGAGAAGGGCATATTTGTAATCGAGAGTAAGAATTACAGCGGGTGGATATTTGGCGATTGCAATCAGTTGAATTGGACACAGAGCTTTCCGAATGGGGAGAAACATAAGTTTTATAATCCAATAAAGCAGAACAGGACACATATAAAGGCGTTGGCAGAATATCTGGGAAAGCCAGTGTCAGAATTTATGTCGTACATAGTATTTTCTGAGAGGTGCACATTGAAGAAAATACCGCCAGATACATCAGATGTTATAATAGTGCGTAGACCACATATGCTTAATAGATTACGATCTCAGCTTAACGGCATGCCAGTTAAGTATACTCATGATGAGATAGTGGCGATGAGGGACAAGCTGACAAATCTGACCAATAAGAGCACTGCTGAAAAGAAACAGCATATTGAAAATATCAAGACAAAGTGTCCGTTTTGTGGTAGTGATCTTGTGAAGCGAAATGGCAAATATGGCGCGTTCTGGGGATGCAGCGCATATCCGAAGTGCAAATTTACAAGACCAATAGATAAATAACATTGAGAATGTGACACCGGAAATGATCAATTCATGTAATCATGTGGATATTTCACGATTGGAACTCTAAATATGGAAGGAAGGTCAGACTATATAGAACACATACATATTGTAAAAACAGGAATAACGGAGTTAGATGTTGATTGCGTGGTCAATGCTGCCAATGAAGGCTTATGGAAATGTTGCACTAAGAGCAGTTGCCGATTCTCTTGATTCCTTAGTGGATATGGGGGGGGTACTTTGCTGTATTAGATGATTCAATGCTTGCTGTGGGACAGGAAATATATCACCTTATGTTTGATAATACAGATGACTTACTATTGGCATCAATAGATGAGAACAAGACAAATACTTTAAAATCCGCCATCTACGGTCTTGCCGTAGGCGATGCGTTGGGCGTCCCGTATGAATTTAAATTCAGGGGCGCATTTGAATGTACAGATATGATAGGCTATGGTACGCACAATCAGCCGGAGGGAACATGGTCGGATGATACCAGTATGGTGCTTGCCACTTGCGCCAGTATCAAAGCGTGTGGCAGAGTTGATGTGTACGACATCAGAGACAGATTTCACAGATGGCTAAAGGAAGGAGCATATTCTTGTAAATGGTGTGCCGCTTGCAGAGGCAATAATGGAACATGTACCGGAAGGTTCAAAGCTATCGGCAGCTATTGGAATAGAGAATATGGTTAACAGTTTATCCGTAGGATCTTCGGGGTACGTTGTTGATACATTTGTGGCGGCAATGTGGTGCCTGCTTACGACGGATAACTACAGGGATTGTGTGCTCAAGGAGGTGAATCTGGGCAGCGATACGGATACGACAGCAGCGGTAGCCGGGGGACTTGCGGGAATCATGTATGGACTTGAAGGTATGACAGATGAGAGGTTGTCAAAGATGAAGTCAATGGACATGATATATCAAGAATTATTTCCTTCGCTCCAATAATTGTAATCCCACGTCTCTGAGGATATAGCATCATTGAAAAGCCTCATAAAAACAGGTATAATGATTAACAACGGCCCATCACATCAAACAAAGAGTTGTGACGGGCTTTATCTTTAAAGAATAAAGGAGATACATAGAAAATGGCAGATTTTAAATACGAAATAGTGGAGCACATAGGAGTGATCTCGGAAAGTGCAAAGGGATGGACTAAGGAACTTAATAAGATATCGTGGAACGGTGGCACACCGAAGTATGATATCAGAGAGTGGGCACCGGAGCATGAGAAGATGGGTAAGGGTGTGACACTTACAGAAGAGGAGGCGTCTAAATTAAAGTCGTTGCTGTAGAGACAGCACGAGAAAGGACTAGGTCAATGAAGATATTTGTTGATGCTGACGCGTGTCCGGTGATTGATATAGTTGAAGACATAGCAACAAAATACAACATCCCGGTAACGCTTCTATGCGATACGAACCATGTCCTCACATCTGATTACAGTGAGGTTATCGTGGTCGGTGCCGGAGCGGATGCGGTGGATTACAAGCTGATAAGCATTTGCCATAGAGGTGATATAGTTGTAACTCAGGATTATGGCGTGGCTGCGATGGCTCTGGGAAAAGGTGCATTTGCAATACATCAATCGGGTAAATGGTATACAAATGAGAATATTGATCAGATGCTTATGGAGAGACATCTGAACAAGAAAGCAAGAAGGGCATCGAGCAGAAATCATATCAAAGGGCCGAGGAAGAGGACAGAAGAGGATGACCAGAGATTTGCGGAGTCTTTTGAGAAGCTGCTGCGAAAGGCAAATGATCTGTAGATACATATGAAAGTGGAGGGGGATTCGAACCCTCACCACACATGAACCGGAAGAGGTCAGATTTTAATGGATGATAAAAATACAAATAGAACAATAGAATACTACAACACACATGCTGACAGGTATTCCGAGATAACCAGAAATGCAGACATGTCGGACATTTACAAGCGCTTTGAGGAACATCTCAAGCCGGGCAGCAGGATTCTTGATCTTGGCTGCGGCAGTGGCCGTGACAGCAAATATTTTCTGGACAAGGGATATGATGTCGTATCTCTGGATGCGTCTGAAACAATGTGTAAGAAGACATATGAGCTCACGGGAAGACCTGCTTTGAATATGCGTATCGAGGACATAAACTGCGAAAATGAATTTGATGCGGTGTGGGCATGTGCCTCGATGCTCCATGTTGACAAGGGTGATATGATCAAGATCTTTGCGAAGGTTATGAAAGCGCTTAAGATTGGCGGTGTATTCTATGCTTCGTGGAAGTATGGAAAAGGTGAGCAGACGCGGGATGATGGAAGAACATTTGCCAATTATACCGAGACAAAGGTTTGTGATATGGTGTATTCGGTTTCAGGCGCGGCTCTTGAGGATGTATGGACGAGTCAGGATGTGAGACCTGACAGGACAGGTCAGGGACATTTGTGGGTAAATGTTCTGGTGAAGAAGACCAGAGTTGTCATAACTGAGAAGGAGTTCCTGAATATTTTCTGGAAGCAATACCAGATCATTGAGAAGGATGTCCGGATCAGTTCTGAGTATGTGGATATCCACAAGAGCAACTTCTCGACATTTTCAAGCAGATACATAAATATGTTTTTGAATATCTGCAGCAATATAGACTCTCTGATAGAGATATATTGCAAGATAGTCGAGGAGGATGATTACAGGAAGAAGTACAGCATACATGACAGGCTTACTCCTGTGCTTAGAAAATTCCCGGATATCCGGCTGGATGCGGTGAGGATGATAGATACTTTTGAGGATATTGAGCTGAAACCGTTCAGTGCGTTTGTGGGTGACCGGATCGCAGATTGGTGGAATGACTATAATCTGGTGAAACATGCCAGAAGTGACAGGAACGAGAAGACTGGAATGTATAATTTCCAGCGGGCAAATCAGAAGAATGTGCTGACGGCGATGGCAGCGTATTTTATCGTGTGCAACCGTATATATGAGGAGATATGCGAGATCTCGGCAACACCGAAGAGGCTTCTCAAGTCAAAAATATTCCTGTATGTGAAGAATGGTGAGTAGATAAGGAAAGGTAATAGACCATGGTAAAACAGATAGTAAGAGACCAGATGTTTCTCAGCCAGAAGTCATCTCCGATGACACCTATGGATGCGGGGATCATAGCAGATATGCAGGACACATTAGCGGCAAATCAGGCGAGGTGCGTCGGCATGGCGGGCAACATGATCGGATATAAGAAGAGGATAATCATCGTCAGCATGGGATTTGCCAATGTTGTCATGCTGAACCCGGTTCTTCTGTCAAAGTCGGGGGCTTACGAGACAGAGGAGGGATGTCTGTCTCTGGACGGCACGAGAAAGGTGACAAGGTATAGAGACATAGAGGTAGAGTTTCAGGATGCATCATTTGCAAAAAAGCGTATGAAGTTCAACGGATATATAGCCCAGATAGTGCTCCATGAGATGGATCACCTTGAGGGGCGAATAATTTAGGAGAGTTTATGGAATCAAAAGACGGAACATGGATCATGTATGGAGTTTCGGAGGATGATCCGGAGTGCCTGCACACGGTGGACGAGCTTATCGGATATATAGAGGAAGTGGGATTTCTGCCTCTTTTCCGCAATGAGATACCTGGATTTTCAGTGGAGGAGCGAACCACGGAGAAGTACTGGTGGAGTGAGGATGCACAGAGGGATCCTTGGGTATGGCGTGAGATCATAGCCAGAAGAGGCGATATTGCATACGGCAAATTTTTCCACAATAAGGCGGGATTTATCTCAAAGAAATGGTTCCCGTATTTTGCAAATTACAGAAGATCGGGATATGATTTCGATGCCAGATGGGATGATGAGCTTGCATCATTCAGACAGAAGAAGATCATGGATCTGTTCATGGATGACCGGATAGATGAGGAAAGCGATGCGGAATTTGCAGCAGAAAAACCGGAGAGCCTGTATGATACAGAGCTGTTATCATTTGATATCAAGAAGCTTGCCGGATTTGGCAAGGACGGCGAGAAGGGCTTTGAGGGTACGATGACACAGCTTCAGATGCAGACCTATCTGTGTGCATGCGATTTTAGAAAGCGGGTGAACAAAAAGGGAGCGGAATACGGCTGGAATGTGGCTGTGTATTCCATGCCGGAGAAGCTGTGGGGATATGATCATGTGACGTCCGCATATGGTGAGAGCCCTGAGGAATCGTGGGAGAGGATAGTGAAGCATATGGATGATATCTACCCGATTGCCACAGAGAAACAGATAAAGAAAGTCTTAAAGTAGATACGATATACAGACAAGATGACGAAAATATTTATATGTATGGAAACTGCATCAATACGATTGAAAATAGTCATGTTGGTGCAGTTTTTTATGAAATAAATTGGATGACATAGCAATTACTCCTATAGCAGTTACTCTATATGAAATATTTATTCTTTTATATAAAATTTATATGGACTTAAGGTTTACATGCACTTACATTAATTCAAAACTCTAATTCAAAACTTTACATCAAAAGTTTACACATAACATTACATATATCTTTACATATGTGTTTACATATGTTATGTTTATATGCAAGTTAGATTATAAAGAATAATATGATGTCTACTTGAAGAGGAGAAATGATGAACACTGTATATGATGTTATTATCGTTGGAACTGGCGCTGCAGGTTTGTTCTGTGCGTTGAATTTTCCAGAGACAAAAAAAGTCTGTATTATCACAAAAAGGCGGGCTGATGAGTCCGACTCTTTTTTGGCCCAGGGCGGCATATGTATGCTGCGGGGTGAGGAAGATTACGAAGATTATTTTGAAGATACCATGAGAGCCGGCCATTATGAGAACAATAAAAAGACAGTCGATCTGATGATCAGATCATCGAATCTTGTTATCAGAGAATTGATAAGGCTTGGAGTTAGATTTGAGAGAGATGAGAGCGGAAAGCTTGCCTTCACCAAGGAGGGAGCTCATAGCCAGCCAAGAATATTGTTCCACGAGGACATTACCGGCAAAGAGATTACATCCACTTTGCTGGAGTGTGCAAAGAAGAAATCCAATATCGAGATATATGAGTATACGACTATGCTCGACATCGTCTGCAATGACAATGCCTGTGGTGGCGTGGTTATAGCTGATGAAGCGAAGAATATAAGCATACTTAGATCCAACAACGTTGTATTGGCGTGTGGTGGAATCGGAGGCATATATAAGAACTCAACGAATTTTGCCCATATAACAGGTGATGCCATAGCAATTGCCTTAAAACATGGAGTAGAGGTAGAGAATCTGAATTATGTGCAGATCCACCCGACGACACTGTTTAGCCGGAATAAAGGAAGAAGGTTTCTGATATCTGAATCTGTGAGAGGCGAAGGCGCATGGCTTCTAAACAAGGCGGGCGAAAGGTTTACAGATGAACTGCAGCCTCGTGATGTAGTCAGCCATGCAATATGGAAACAGATGGAGATAGATGGAACGGAGCATGTATGGGAAGATCTGAGACCGCTTGGAAGAGATGTGATCTTGCAGCATTTTCCACATATATACAGGCAGTGCAAGGATGAGGGGTATGATGTGCTTGTTGAACCGATACCGGTTGTGCCGGCTCAGCATTACCACATGGGCGGAGTGAAGGCAGATCTCGCCGGAAGGACATCCATGGAAGGATTGTACGCGGTAGGAGAAGCCGGATGTAATGGAGTGCATGGCAGAAATAGGCTGGCAAGCAATTCGTTACTTGAGTCGCTTGTATTTGCACAGAGGGCGTCAGATGATATCATGTTCAGCAGAGAGCACAGAGGCTGTGGAGAAGACAACATAGATCTGTCTGAATATGAAGATATAGATGGTTTGTTTAGAGAATATAAGAATATAGTTTTGACAGAAACGGAAAGAAGAGGCTGAGAATGAATCAGATAACAATGAAATTAAATGCGGACAAGCTTATAATGATGGCTTTACAGGAGGATATCACAAGTGAGGATGTATCTACAAATGCGGTGATGCCAAAGGCACAGAAAGGAAAAGTCGACCTGATATGCAAGCAGGATGGAATCATTGCAGGACTTGATGTATATGCAAGAGTATTTACACTTTTAGATGACAGCACTGAGGTTGAGTTCTTCTGCAAAGATGGCGATGAGGTGAAGGCTGGCCAGCTTATGGGAATTGTGACTGGTGATATCAGGGTTCTTCTCTCTGGCGAGAGGGTTGCGCTTAATTACCTGCAGCGTATGAGTGGCATAGCTACGTATACCCATGAGGTTGCAGAACTTCTTAAAGGAAGCAAGACCACTCTGCTGGATACCAGAAAGACCACACCTAATTGCCGTATATTTGAGAAGTATGCAGTCAGAGTCGGCGGAGGCAGCAATCACAGATACAATTTGTCGGATGGAGTATTACTTAAGGATAATCATATAGGCGCTGCGGGAAGTATAACCAATGCAGTGAGAATGGCAAAGGAGTATGCACCATTTGTCCGCAAGATAGAGGTTGAAGTTGAGACACTGGATCAGGTAAAAGAGGCTGTTGAAGCGGGAGCCGATATCATTATGCTTGACAATATGACAACGGATCAGATGAGGGCTGCGATCGATTTGATCGATGGACGTGCGGAGACAGAATGTTCAGGCAATGTTACAAAAGAGAACATAGAGAGACTGATATCATTGGGAGTGGATTATATATCAAGCGGTGCGCTTACACACAGCTCACCTATAATGGATATATCGATGAAAAATCTTCATGCGGAGGAATAAAGTGAAAGCAAAAGAGAGAAGGGAAAGGATACTTGACATTGTGAAGAATTCAGATGTCCCTGTTCCGGCAAATAAGCTTGCGTCAGAATTCGATGTCAGTAGACAGATAATAGTGCAGGACATTGCAGTGATCAGGGCGGCTGATGATGGCATAATTGCAACTAACAGGGGTTATATATACAAGAATGAATCAAAATGTCAAAGAGAGTTTAAAGTAAAACACGGTTATGACAGGACTGAGGAAGAACTCACGATCATAGTTGATTATGGCGGTGTTGTAAAGAATGTAAGTATAAGTCATACGGTGTACAATCGTGTTACTGCAAAGATGAATATTGCTTCCAGATACGACGTGGCAAAATTTATGAAAAAATTGGAAAACAGCCAGTCGTCCCTGCTTGGAAATGCTACGAACGGATATCATTACCATCTGATAGAGGCTCCAAGTGAAGAAATCCTGGACAACATAGAGCAGAAACTTGATGAGACAGGCTTCCTTGTTCCGTGGCAGGAGTGGGAGAAATAGCATAAAATGATTTGGAGAGAATAAAATGACGATAAAAGAGATACAGGAAGAGATAATCAGACTGAAGAAAGAGAAAGATTTCTGCATACTGGCACATGCTTATCAGGGACATGAGATTCTTGAAGTTGCAGATTATATGGGAGATTCATATGGACTTAGCGTGGAGGCGAGCAAGGATTCCCGCAAAAATATAATAATGTGTGGTGTGCGTTTTATGGCGGAGACATGTAAGATATTGTCCCCTGATAAGAATGTGTACCTGCCTAATCCTGAGGCCGGATGTCCGATGGCTGAGCAGATGAACCTTGAAACGCTGAATGAGATGAAGAAGAAGTATCCGGGATATGCGGTTGTCGCCTATATAAATACGACATCTGAATTGAAAACTGCCTGTGATGTATGTGTGACATCCTCATCAGCAGTGCAGATCTGCAGCAAGCTTGATAATGACAAGATTCTTTTTATTCCAGATCCGAATCTTGGAAACTATGTTCAAAAGCAGATGCCGGAAAAGGAATTTGCATTTTTTAACGGCGGATGTCCTAGACATCTTGCGGTTACCCTAGATGATGCTTTGAAGGCAAAAGCGTTACATCCACATGCGGAACTTCTTGTCCATCCTGAGTGCAGGCCGGATGTAGTAGCAGAGGCTGATTATGTAGGTTCAACCACAGGAATCATGGCATATGCCAGAAAGTCAGAGAAAAAAGAGTTTATCATCGGTACAGAGCACAGTATTGTGGAGCATCTTCAGTATGAGTGCCCTGACAAAATGTTCTATCCAATTTCTTCAAAGCTGATGTGCCATAATATGAAGCTTACTACCCTGGTTGATATATTGAATGTATTAAAGGGCACAGGTGGCGAAGAGATAGTCCTATCTGATGAGGTGATGGAGGGAGCTTCCCGCTGCATCAACAGAATGATCGCGCTTGGATAACGATTTGCGGATGCCGGGAAACAGTATATAAACAAAGTTTTGTAATAAACATTTACTTTCAAGGCTTCATGTGATACTTGGGACCCTGACAGCGACTATTGCTTAATTATATAAATACGGTTGCTTATTAGTTCATTAAGCGACCGTATTTTTTGTACCTGTGTTATAATGTTATAAAAGTGTATAATATTATTTGTAAATTATGATCAGCCGGACTGGCTGGAGTATAGGAGGACATGATGGGTATTGTTGAATTAAAAAATGACAGAATTGCTATCGGAGTAAATACTCACGGTGCAGAGCTTGTGAGTCTGAAGAGTAACGAGACGGATAGAGAGTATATGTGGTGCGGAGATGCGGCATATTGGGGAAGAGTTTCTCCGGTGCTGTTTCCATTTGTCGGAAAGCTTGAGAATCAGACATATAGACATGATGGAGTTACATATGAGGGTATTCCGCAGCATGGTTTTGCAAGGGACAGCGAGTTTGTGGTGGCAGAGCAGACAGAGGATACAGTGTGGTTTGAGCTTGTGAAGGACGAGAAGTGGCAGAAGAACTATCCATTTGATTTTACTCTCCGCATTGGTTACAGGCTTGAGGGCGCAAGTGTTCATGTGATGTGGACAGTGGTCAACACAGGCGCCGGAAAGCTTCATTTCTCAATCGGTGCACATCCTGCGTTTGCCTGCGATGGCGGCATAAATGGTTATTCACTTGATATGCATACCAATAAGTCCGAGATTGAATGTGGTCTGCTTACAGAAAGTGGTGTTCTTGGCAGCAGGACAGTTACCCATAGCCTCACGGCTGGTGTGCTGAAGCTTAACGATGCGATGTTTGACGAGGATGCCCTTATCATAGACGGGAAGGGCATAAATACCGTGACACTCAAGGACGTATCGGATAAGCCGGTTCTTCAGCTGAAATTTGACGTGCCACAGATTGGTATATGGTCGCCTGCCAAGAAGCATGCACCATTTGTCTGCATAGAGCCTTGGTTTGGCAGATGCGACAGAGAGGGCTATGCCGGTGAACTAGAAGACCGTGAGTATTCAAACAGCCTTGAGAGTGGACATTCATTCAACAAAGAGTACGTTATAGAAGTTTTATAATAAAAGTGCCGAAAATTTAGAATTGCATATATAAAAGAAATCGAAAGTGCGGGAGCCTCTAAAACAGAGATATCCCGCACTTTTTATATACTCCATTGGGGGACGGAGGTACCTGTCCCCTTTGTCGAAGTGGAGATATTATAGAAAATACCACTTGACACATAATACTATGCGTTGTATAGTATACCACGTTAGGAGGTATAGCGATGGACACACAATTAAAAAGAGGAATGTTGGATGTATGTGTGCTGGCAGCCATAAAGGACGAGGATTCATATGGATACCAGATCATCAAAGATATGAAACCATATGTGACCATATCTGAATCAACACTTTATCCCATACTCAGGAGACTTGAAGCTGGCGCTTTCCTGAATGTGTATTCTGTGGAGCATAATGGCAGACTAAGAAAGTATTACCATATAACAGATGCCGGAAGGGCGAGGATAGAAGAGTTCAAAGAAGAGTGGAAGGAATTGGAATCTATATATCAGTTCATAGTGAAGGAGGATGAAGCAGATGAATAAGCAGGAATATCTGACGGCCATAAGGGAGAAGATCAAGGCCATGCCGGCTGAGGATATAGAGAGATTTACAGATTATTATAGTGAGATGATCGATGACAGGATCGAGGATGGACTTTCCGAGGATGATGCTGTTGCGGATATGGTGTCGCCGGATGATGCGGTAGAACAGATACTCTCGGAGATGCCTCTTGCAAAGATCGTCAAAGAGAAGATAAAGCCAAAGCATGAGCTCAAAGCTTGGGAGGTTATCCTTATAATTCTCGGATCGCCGGTATGGATACCGCTTCTCATAACCGCAGCGGTGCTTTTATTAACACTTTGGATAGTAGCATTTACACTGCTTGTGTCATTTTATGTGGTCGTGCTCAGTTTTGTAGTGGCAGGGATATGCGGAATAGTGAGTGTAATCCCACTGTTCATAGCCCATTGCCCATATGCAGCTTTTCTCATGCTTGGAGCAGCGCTTATCGGTACAGGAATTGCGATACTTTTCATTGTGTCGGTAAAACCTGTTACAGTGGGCATATTCAAGGTGTGCAAGGCCAGTGTGAACGGTATCAAGAGAATGTTTGTAAAGGAGAAATAGGATATGAGCAGGACAAAGAAAGCGGTTATAGCGGCATCGGTTATGATAGTTGCCGGAATAATAACTATAATATCTGCATTTGCGGCAAATGGTTTCAGCTGGCCGAATGTGCAGATCAATCTCAAGGATATGAAGTCAGAGAATATACAATATGAGAAAAAGACAGAGTATGTAAAAGATGGATTCAAGAGCATAGACATAGAGAGCTCATCGGATATAGATGTCATGGTGAAGAAGGCCGAGGGAGATGCAGACTACGTTGAGTATTATGATTGCACAGGTCTTACACATCATGTTGATGTGAAGGATGGGGTTTTGAAGATAACAGCCGATGATACGAGAAATAGAGCATTTAATATATCACTGGGTGTGAGTACAGTTGCATGGCCGTCGGTTACAGTATATCTCGCTGGGACTGAATATGAGGATATAAAGATAGTCACAGGCAGCGGCGATGTGGATGTGGAATATTATCTTGCGGTGAAGGATATAGACATTGTTACTTCGAGCGGAGACACCGGTATAACAGGTGCAAATGCAGACAGCATCACAGTAAAAGCAAGTAGCGGTTGTATAAAGCTTGACAGTGTTGCGACAGAGGAGCTGAATCTTTCCGCAAATAGCGGAGATCTCACACTCAGCGACACTGTAGCTGCAGATAAGGCTGAATTCACAACGAAGAGTGGTGATATCAGTTCAACAAATATGAAATCAGAGAGGGTAGTATGCAATGCGTCAAGTGGTGATATAACACTCTCGGACAGTGATGCGGCAGTATTCACCATAGAAACTTCAAGTGGTGATGTATCAGTGGATATAACTTCAAATAAGAGATTCAATTATAAGACAAAGACAAGCAGTGGCGATGTAGATGTTCCGGATTCTTATGTTGATGCAGAGGGCAGCTGCGAGATCATCACGAGCAGCGGTGATATAGATGTGACGAAGAGAGATTAAATGCGTATATAAGGCAGGTATATAGTACATGTAAAATCATAGAATATATAATACATGTATACAGAGCAATTCTATAGTATGACAGAGAGCGGGCTTTCCATTGGGGAGATGTCCGTTCTTTGTGTATTTGTGAAAAATAAGGTTTGTGAAAAATAATATCATGTAAGGTCTCTGCTTATTGTGAATTTCAATCAAAAATGGTATCTTAGAATATATATGTCTATTAGCATAAGATAAAGGGAGAGTGTTACATGAGTGCATTTGCGTTGAGGCTGGCGATACTGCCATCGATTTTACTTTTGTTGTTTGTGGTGGGGAAAAATAAACAGAGAAGAAATCCAACCAGTCTCCTTGTGTGGCTGGCGGTTCTTGGCGCGGTGAGTGCCATACCTGCGGTCATTGTTGAAATTTTGGGTTCAGGATTATTGTATATGCTTGGATTGGATCCAAGCTCTGCAATGTATAATTTTGTGGAGTGTTTTTTCATAGTTGCGATGATAGAGGAGCTTGGAAAATTCCTTGGAATGCTTTTGATGACATGGAAGAACAAGAATTTTGATCACAGCTATGACGGAGTGATATATGGAGTTTGCTCATCCCTCGGATTTGCAACTCTTGAGAATGTAATATATGTGTTTCAGGGAGGAATAGGTACCGGAGTCATGCGCGCCGTATCTGCGGTTCCGCTTCACTGTGCGTGTGGTGTTGTTATGGGATTTTTATATGCCAAAGCGAGAGAAGATGCCAATAATGGTGAGAGTGCATTTGGCAATCTTCTGCTTGCGTATGTGTGTCCTCTTGGAATACATGGTCTGTATGACTTCGTTCTGTCGGTTGAGGACACCAGTGTTCTGCTCTGTATAGCGGTACTTGCGCTGGCGATAATTCTGATGTTCCTTCTTATAACACATGCGGCAAAGGAGGATCATATTATAGCTGTACAGCCTATATGGACAGCACCATACAATTTCAGATATATGCCTATGAGAGGCTGTCAGTCAAATCATTATAACCAGCCAGGCGGCTATGGCACGCAGCCGAACACATACGGTCAGCCAGGCGGCTACGGAGCGCAACCGAACACATACGGTCAGCCGGGCAGCTACGGCACGCAGCCGAACACATATGGTCAGCCGGGCAGCTATGGAGCGCATCCGAACACATACGGTCAGCCGGGCAGCTATGGAGCACAGCCGAATATATATGGACAGTTCGGGTATACGGATACATATGGTCAGACAGGAAATTATGGCATACAGCCAGATAATAGAAGATAATACTAAATATTGTGATGAGGTGAATAAAGAATGATATTGATAAAAAACGGACGAGTCGTTGACCCTGTAACAGGTACAGATGAGATTATGGATGTGTTGGTTGACGGAAATACTATAGCAAAGACCGGAAAGGACTTGAATGTGGATTGCGCTGAGGTGATTGATGCCACGGGACTTGTGATCGCGCCGGGACTTGTGGATACACATGTGCATTTTCGTGATCCAGGCTTCACATATAAAGAAGATATAAATACAGGAGCTGCGGCTGCAGCCAGGGGCGGATTTACCATGGTTGTATGTATGGCGAATACAAAGCCTGCAGTGGATAATCTGGATACTCTGAAGTATATACAGGAGAAAGGCGCCAAGACTGGTATTCACGTTGTTCAGACTGCCACAGTGACAAAAGAGCTCGCAGGCAAGGAACTTGTGGACATGGATGGTCTTGCAGCGGCTGGTGCGGCAGGATTCACGGATGATGGAATTCCTATTATGGACGAGAAACTTTTGCTTGAAGCCATGGAAAAGGCCAGAGAGCTTGATCTTCCTATAAGCCTTCATGAAGAAGATCCACTGTTTATAGTACAGCCAGGGGTAAATCAGGGCAAAGTCTCAGAAAAGCTTGGGTATGGAGGCGCGTCGAGGACAGCCGAGGATATAATGGTCGCAAGGGATTGTGTTCTGGCTCTCCACACCGGAGCCTCTGTGTGTATACAGCATATCAGTTCAGGAAATTCGGTGGATATAGTAAGGACGGCAAAGAAACTTGGTGCGGATGTTCATGCAGAGGCAACACCACATCATTTTACCCTTATAGAGGATGCTGTGTTGAAATATGGCACACTGGCAAGGATGAATCCACCACTCAGAACGGAGAAGGATAGAAGACAGATCATAGAAGGTATTCAGGATGGAACTATAGATATGATCGTTACGGATCATGCGCCACATAGCAGTGAGGAGAAGGCAAGAGCTCTGGACAAAGCACCAAGTGGCATAACCGGTCTTGAGACATCGCTGGCATTAGGTATTTATTCTCTTGTACAGCCGGGCTATATATCACTTATGAAGCTTATGGAGCTTATGAGTAAGAATCCGGCAGAATTTTACCGCATGGAGCCGGGGAAGATAGCAGAGGGTGCACCGGCAGACCTGGTCATATTTGGTGAAAATGAGCAGTGGACAGTTGGCAATTTTGCATCAAAGGCGGAGAACAGCCCGTTTGCTGGATGGACATTGCCGGGAAGGGTACACTATACAATGTGTGGCGGAAAAATAGTATTTGACGCAGATAAGTACGATAACGCGGTGAGATAGATTACATGGAGAAAATTAGAAGACATTATGTGTTTAAAGGTCGTGTTCAGGGCGTGGGATTTAGATACAAGGCGGAGTACGCTGCTTCCAGATTCGGTGTCACAGGATGGGTTCGCAACATGTATGACGGATCGGTTGAGATGGAGGCCGAAGGAATCCCAGAGGCACTTGATAAGGTTGTGTCGGTTCTTAGACAGGACAGGTATATTTTTATCGAGGATATGGATGTGAAGAATATTCCTTTGGAAGATGACAGGGGATTCCATGTGAGGTCTGGCTGATAAAAATGTACTGCAAAGGTCGCAGAGAAAGAGAGGCATACACTGTGGTAAAGATAGATTTGATAACCGGATTCCTGGGATCAGGCAAGACTACATTTATCAGAAAATATGTGAAATATTTGGTTGATAAGGGATACAACGTTGGAATATTGGAGAACGATTATGGTGCAGTGAATGTAGATATGATGCTGCTGCAGGATTTGATGGGCCCTAATTGTCATGCCGAGATGGTGGCAGGAGGCTGTGGAGAGGATTGCCATAAGAGAAGATTCAAGACAAAGCTCATAGCAATGGGGATGAGCGGATATGACAGGGTTATTGTGGAACCTTCTGGAATATTTGATGTAGATGAATTCTTTGATACTCTTCATGAGGAACCGCTTGACAGGTGGTATGAGGTTGGAAGCATTATTGCAATAGTCGATGCAAAGCTTGATACAGATATGTCCAGACAGTCAAGGTATGTTCTTGCATCTGAAATCGCCAACTGCGGAGCTTTGGTCATGAGTAAGACGAGCGGAGTTTCGGAAGATGAAATATCGCATACAAAGGAATTTGTGAATAAAACTCTGGAGGAATTTCAGTGCAGACGCCGGTTTGACGGAGATGTGATCACAAAGGATTGGGAATTGTTTGGCAGTGAAGACTATGAGAGATTTATGTCAGTCGGATATAAGCTCAATGATTTTACGAAGCTTTGGTTCAAACAAAGCGATGTCTATAGCTCTGTATATATAATGAACAGGAATTTTACCAGAGAACAACTTGTCGATATAGTGAATCGGGTATTTTCGGATAAAGATTGCGGAGATGTGTTCAGGATAAAGGGATTTTTTAGCGTAGAACAGGACAGCTGGCTGGAGCTTAATGCCACAGTCCATAAGACAGAGATAAAACCCATTGATAAAGGACAGGAAATAATCATAATTATCGGCTCTGATCTTATGGAAGATAAAATAAAACAATACTTTGAAGAATAGATAGATATGCCGGGAGTTTATTCATGAGGGATGACGGAAAAGATAATAAAAAAGACAGAAAAAGGCCTAAATTGAATAAAGAACAGAAGTTGAAAAAACAAGTCGAGGAGCTGCAGGAACAGGCACAGATTGATCTGGAGGGATACGTTACATGTAGATCAGCACTTAGGGCGGTAAGACAGGAGCTGATGGATGAAGAAAAAAAATTGGAACGTGTAAAGGCAGATTATCATGAGATGAAAGAACGGCACGCTCCGTTAAAGTATCTTAGTGCAGAATACAGGAGAGTGCGCAGGATAAAAAGACATGTTCGCGACCTCACAAAGACAAAGAAAAAACTGCACCGGGATATGAAGGAACATCGCGATGGAGTCAGGAGAAAGACGGTCACCAATATATTTGCCCTTGTGTCATTTGCAGCCATGATCATGATGATACTGTGGAGACTCAGGCAGTTGTCATATGGAGTGTATTATCAGGCAATGTATGCTGCCGGGCAGCCATTGGAAGCTATCATGGTTGCCGTGTGCAGACAGCTTTTGAGAGTGGCGTGTATCGGGTATGGATTGTGCGTTATATGGCAGTCGATACAGGTGTGGTTTATGAAGAAAAAGGGCTGGCTTGGCATATTGAGGCTATCTGTTAAGAAAAAGGCATACTTGTTAATGTTTGTCGGCATACCACTGCAGCTCCTAAGTTACGGGGATGTGCTGACAAATGCACTGATGCTGGTCACCATTATATGCCATATGGGAATGGCGATCCTACTGTCAACGAAGGAGATACCAAGACGGCTGATAAAGACATTTGCGGTGTTATATTTCGGATCTATAGGAGTAATTGCCTTATATAGCGTTGTGTTTTGCAGAAATTATGAGTTGCCAGGTGTTTCGGATAGCACGAGTACACATGCTGTAAGCAATGGTTCTTTCCTGGCACAGATGTGGGAGATGTCAACAGAGTCAGAATTCTACAATATGGGTATGTACAATACAGATATGACGAGGTCATATGATATGATGACTATTCCGGGACTTGACTATGCGATGACTCTCAATTGCGAGACAAAAGAGCCGGATAGCTGCACTTCCATGACACCGCAGGGGATCGCTGTCACTGATAAATATACATTTATAAGCGCATATTGTAGGACCAAGGCGCATAGATCAGTTATATTCATGCTTGATTCAAAGACTGGAGCATATCTCAAGACGATCGTTCTTAAGGATACAACTCATGCTGGCGGGCTGGCCTATGATGATAAGAATGATGTTTTGTGGTTCTCTTCATATTTGTCAGTGGAAGAGGAGGATACCAGAACGAAATATGCATCTATATCTTGTCTGACGCTTCAGTCTATGGTTGCGTATAATTTCGATAGCCAGAATACAGCTATAGCGTATAGAAATACTTGTCCTGTCATGTTCCCTGCTACATCATTTATAACATATTATGATGGGCTCATATATGCGGGATATTGGAAAAAGGAGAAAAATGGCTATAGTATGGCTGCCAGTTACAAGATAGTGAATGGGGGGACGGCAATTGCCGATGATCCGGAAGAGGCGTTTTACATCCCCGGAAGAGTTCAGGGGCTTCAGGTTTACAGAAATGAGATTATATTTTCGATATCATACGGTATAGATGAATCTAAAGTAGAGGTGTATGACATCAAATCAGGAAAAATATCCGGGTCAAACTATAGCAGCGAAACGCCGAAGCAGGAACTTAAGCTTCCACAGAAATTGGAACAGATATATTCATACAATGGCAGATTGTATTGTTTATTTGAGTCAGGAAGCTTTGCATACAGGCTGACAGCCCCTGTGTGTATGGATAGAGTTGTGAGCCTTGACGAATCTGCTCTAGTGCAGAGAAGGTAATAGATATGTGTGATAAAATGTACAATGTATTGTATATGGATTTGGGAATTTACAAGGAGTGGAGGATATTTTATGGGAGAAGAATTAAATAAGGATGGAGAACATTCATCTGAGGCAATAGCAGATAATATGGGTAATGCGAATACGGGATCAGCATCACCGGGATATACGAATGGAATGGGACCGTGCACGCCACCG
>ERZ779992.426-NODE-426-length-30332-cov-3.962216_pt1 | contig 30332 bp, 28 predicted proteins | sample MGYA00511934_ERZ779992 | MGnify/ENA primary metagenome ERZ779992 (study PRJEB29588, sample SAMEA2163248) | human gut metagenome | biome: human gut; feature: human-associated habitat; material: faeces | place: Denmark | collected 2008/2010 ...
AAATCCTCGTGTCGCTGGTTCGATTCCGGCTCTAGGCATTTTTAACTGATTATTTATTGTGTTTTTATTAAAATGGCAGCTTACAATGGTGTTTTCAGACATTTCTTGTGGGGTGTCTTTGTTTTTATATAAAAAAAATATTGCGATTAAATTTTTACCTTTTAAAATTATTAAAAATAAAACGGAAAAATGTAGATTTATTAAATTAATATAGAGAAAAATTGGTACTTGTATATCAATATTAATTATATTATTATAAATGAACAATGATTTTTGAAATGGTGGTAAAATGGATAATAACGTGTTTTTTAAAGGTAAAGCTATAATAGATGAACAGTTTAATATTTTGTCAGTAGATGATGAGCTTAAAGATTTTTTAGGAGACAATCTCGTTAATACTAAAATTGCACGACTTATACATCCAAGTGATATAAACCAGCTTGAGACAGCTGTAAAGAATGTCCAGAGTGAATCGGGATTTGTTACGGCACTTAGAATGGTAGATAATACAGGAAGATACAGATGGTTTGTTTATATTATAGATGAAGCTGAACCTGCGGATAATGTTTGTAACAGCAGAATATGCAGTATATCGATTTTTGATATAAGAGTATTTTTTAAACATACAGATACAAAGGCTGATAACACATATATGGAATATTTCAGTCTTATGGAGTATCTTATGTTCTCATATGACGTATCGACTGACAGATTGAGAATTTTTATGATGGAGAGCCACCAGCAGGTAGATTTTTACCGGGGAACTTTAGCTGACTGGCGTAGAACAATGCTTGCCAATGGCAATGTATATGGTGTTACACGCAATATATTTGATTCTTTTTGTGATGATTTTGCCAATGGAACAGAGATATTTGAACGTGAGTTTAAGATGAAGATATTTGAGAATTCACAGGGAATGGAATGGTGTCTTGTCAAAGGTAAGACTATCATAGATTTTAATGGCAAAAAGCATGTAATTGCCACAATGTCAAAGATAAGCCCTGTCAATGATGAAGAGCATGTATATCTTAATTCAGATGCACTTGATGTAGGAACGGATATTCTTAATAAGCGTGCGATTACGGAATATACAAAGAGGCTGATTGAGTCAAAACCCGGATGTCCTGTTACAATTGCAATTATAGATATCGATAATTTTAAGACGATTAATGATGAGTTTGGTCATATGTTTGGAGATGAGGTAATATGCAATGTTGCAGATGTTATTAAAGAGTCTGTTGAAGGAAAGGGTGTAGCCGGAAGAATTGGCGGAGATGAGATGTTTATCGTTGTTGAAGGGCTCAAGAGCAATGATGAGATAAGAAATGTGCTTCGTACAATCCGCAATAACGTCTCATTTATGTATAATAACCAGCCTGATAAGCCGCATGTCACATGTTCTATCGGTTCATCTACATATCCATGTGACGGACAGACATATGAAGAACTTTTTAATATAGCAGATAAGATGCTTTATCTTGCAAAAGAGAAAGGCAGGGACAGATATATAATATATCTCCCGGATTTGCATGAGGATTATGTGAAGGGCAAAGGAATGCCTAATTCAGAGGCATACATGTTCTACAAGTACAAAAAAATCGGGGTTGTTAATGATATAGTTAATGCTTATAGAAAAAATGGAAAAGACTGCATTATGGAGTCAGCTGATAAAATAAAGAGAGCTTTTGCATTAGACAGCATATTTATTTATCACCATACAGGAGAAGCCTGGGAGAGAAAGATTATAATAGGTAACAAAGATATTGCTGAAGATAATGATTATCTTAACGATAAGGCATATATAGCTGATTTTACGGAAGATGGTATTGAAGTTATTGATAATATCAATTTTTTTGAAAGACGAGCAAAAAATACGGTTAAGGCATTTATTAATATGGGAATTAACCAGGCTGTCCAGATTATAGTTAATGTCAGTGATGAAAACGATGTTATTGTTTCATTTAACAGAAACAGGCAGATGAGCAAGTGGAGCGAGATGGATATAGTATATCTTGCAATACTTGGTAATATATTTGGAAATGGAATATACAATGATTAATACATTTGTTGCCCTTGATATTGAGACGACAGGTCTTAATCCGGCAGAAGATAAGATAATAGAAATAGGAATGGCCAAAATATCCGATGGAGAAATTGTTGACAGTTATTCAACACTTGTTAATCCTGGAATAAGAATCAGCGAACGTATCACCATGATAACAGGTATTACAGATGATATGGTTGAAGGAAAGCCGGCGATAACAGAGATAATAAGTGACATAGTTGATTTTACAAAAGATATGCCAATCCTTGGACATAATGTAATATTTGATTACAGTTTTATTAAAAAGGCGGCTGTTAATTCGGGACTTGATTTTAAAAAGAGTGGAATTGATACGTTGAAGCTGTCAAGAAGGCTTCTTCCCGAAGTACCGCATAAAACACTTGAATATCTGTGTGGATATTTTGGGATTGATGCAGGAAATTCGCACAGGGCATATGATGATGCATTGAGTGCAATGAAACTGTATGAGAAGCTCCATCAAATTAAACCTGATGATACAGGATTTGATGAGCTTATAGAACTTAACTATTCAGCAAAGAAGGATTCTCCGATTACTGCGGCACAAAGAAAATATCTTATAGCACTTACCGAAAAGCATGGGCTTGAGCCGGTTGAAGACATTGATGCACTGACGAAGAGCCGTGCATCAAAGCTTATTGATAATATTATATCTAATTATGGGAAATAATTGCTATGGCAGATAATCTGTTATAAAAGGTATGCGTCGATTTTTTTGATTATGTAATCTTTTGTTATAGTATTAAGAGTTTCTGCATATTTTTTAAGGTGATTAATTTTTTCATTTTCGCCGTTTTTAGAATAGATTTCTGCAAGCATTACATAATTGGCAGATAAATCTGAGCGGCTGCGGATTCCGAATTCAAGGAAGCTGACAGCCTCTTTTTCATATCCGTTATCAATTAGTGCTTTTGCAAGGTTAATAATTTCACGACACAGCGTATGGAAATTATTTTCATATATTGTAAGTTCTGAAAGATTGGCAACACCATATTCCAGTTTTAAATCGGTGTTAGTCTTGCCGGTAAGGTTCAGGATTTTTTCATCTTTAAGATTCATAATATTCTGTTCGGCATTGCTTATTTCGGCAATGTCGGTTTTTATAAATGGCAGATTATCAGGTATTGTTATGTAATTAAGATTTGAAATATCGCGTTTACGGCTTTGGTTGGCTTCACTTTCACGCTTGAAAAAATCTTCATTTGAGCTAGCGGTTTTGTTGTTATTTCTTTTAAAATATATTTGCATTAAGATAAGTATTATTATAAAATAGGGCAGTATTAAATGCATTTGAATCTCCAATCTATGGAAAACAGTGCGGAAAAGAGGAAATATGATTAATTTTAATAACAAAAAAAATAAGAAAATATTGACAGCGGTTATAATTATTTTTCTTGTAGTCGCGATGGTTGTACCGATGGTTGCCTCTGCACTGCTTTCATTTCGTTAAATAATTTATTAATAAAATGATATATTAAATCGCCTTTTTTTTCAATATGTTAGATATAGAATATTAAATGCGGTCCGGAGGAGAATATGAAAACAGGAAAAATAACAAATTCAGTTATCAGTCGTTCTGTATTAAAAAATATAAAACCTGCAAAGAACAGCCTTGCTGTCAAGCCGTCAATTGGTGCAGATGCTTCAGTCCTTGAAAATGGTATTGTAATTGCATCAGACAGCGGTTTTGAACCTGTCTATACAGCATCTAACAATATTTATGCAAGAGGTGGAAGACCGCAGTATATCCAGTGCTGCGTCAATCTTGCACAGGATATGCGTGAGATACGTCTAAAAGAGATAATGCAAAAGATTTCTGCGGATTGTGCACAGCTTGGGCTTGTTGTTTCAGGTGGACATACACAGGTTGAGGCAGGAAATACAAGAGCTGTTGTAGCGGTTACAGCAGTTGGATTTACAGAAAATGTGAAAGAACCACATGCTGTCGGAAGCAATATGGCGAAGCCGGGAGACGATATTATAATGACAAAATGTATCGGCATAGGTGGAGTACAGTATATTATAAATAATAACAGAGAAAAAATACTTGAAAAGTATGTTGAAGATGTAGTAAAACGTGCATATGGCAATAGAAGTGATTTGTCAATTGCAAAAGAAGCCTGTATAGCGATAGAAAATGGTGCTGTATCTTTGCACGATATGTCACAGGGTGGTGTATATGCAGCGTTATGGGATATGGCTGAAGCATCAGGAACAGGACTTCTGGTGGATTTCAGGGCAATAGCTGTCAGACAGGAAATAATAGAGATATGTGAAATATTTGACATTAATCCATATGAATTAAATTCTTGTGGAAGTCTTTTGATAACATCATCCGATTCTGAGCGTATTATAAAAGCACTTGCAGAAGAGGGAATTGACGCATGTGTTATAGGAAAAGTTACAGATGGCAATGATAAGATAATCAATAATCTTGATGATGTTCGTTTCCTTGATAAACCGGTACAGGATGAAATTTACAGACTGCAGGAGATGCAGAGTGAAACAACAGCAGAATGAGACTGCATGTACAGTGAAAGGATTATGATATGAGAGAAAAGATTTTAAATATGCTTGAAAAAAATTCAAGAATAGATATAAAGGATATGGCTGTTATGCTGGGGATAAGCGAGCCGGAGGTAGCCAATGAAATCGCTGATATGGAAAAAGAGCATATTATATGCGGATATAATACAATAATTGACTGGGATAAAACGAGTGAAGAAAAGGTTACGGCACTTATTGAGGTTAAGGTTACGCCACAGAGAGGGCTTGGATTTGACAGCATTGCTGAAAGAATATACCAGTATGATGAGATAACTTCTGTATATCTTATGTCAGGCGGATTTGATTTTACGGTTATTATTGAGGGAAAGACAATGAAATCTGTAGCACAGTTTGTCGCCAATAAGCTTGCACCGCTTGATTCGGTATTAAGCACTTCAACACATTTTGTATTGAAAAAATATAAAGATTATGGAAAAGTTCTTGGCGAACCTGAGAAAGACGAAAGGATGCCGGTGACACCATGAGAGATGCTTTATCTAAAAAAATTGTTGATATTGAGCCTTCTGGAATACGTAAATTTTTCGATATAGTAAGTGAAATGCCTGATGCAATATCGCTTGGTGTCGGGGAACCTGATTTTGACACCCCTTATCGTGTAAGGGAAGAGGGCATTTATTCGCTTGAAAAAGGCCGCACATTTTATACGTCAAATGCCGGTTTAAAAGAGTTAAGGGATGAGATAAGCCGTTATATTGCAAGAAAATATAATTTGAATTATAGTGCCGAAGATGAGATAATGGTCACAGTAGGAGGAAGCGAAGCGATAGATGTTGCACTTCGTTGCATGGTTGATCCGGGAGATGAAGTACTGATTCCGCAGCCATGTTATGTATCTTATGTCCCATGTGCGGTTATGGCAGATGCAAAGCCGGTGGCTATTGAGTTAAAAGCCGAGAATGAATTCAAGCTTACAAAAGAAGAACTTATAGCATCAATAACAGATAAGACTAAGATACTTATACTTGCATATCCTAATAACCCGACAGGTGCTATTATGACAAAGGAGGAGCTTGCAGAGCTTGTACCTGTTATAATTGACAATGATTTGTATGTTATTTCTGATGAGATTTATTCAGAGCTTACATATGGCAGCAGGCATTGCTCTATAGCATCATTTCCGGGAATGAAGGAAAGAACTGTAGTCATAAATGGATTTTCAAAAGCATTTGCAATGACAGGATGGAGACTTGGGTATGCCTGTGCACCGAAAAATATCATGACGCAGATGATAAAGCTTCATCAGTTTGCGATAATGTGTGCTCCCACAAACAGCCAGTTTGCTGCGGTTGAAGCGATGCGTAACTGTGATGATGAAGTCGGAAAGATGGTTGAGGCATACGACCAGAGAAGAAGATTTCTACTTAATGCATTTAAGGAAATGGGAATAGAATGTTTTGAGCCATATGGTGCATTTTACGTATTTCCATCAATTAAAAAGTTTGGCATGACATCGGATGAGTTTGCTAACAGACTGTTGTTTGAGCAGAAGCTTGCCGTTGTGCCGGGAACTGCATTCGGAGCTTCGGGTGAGGGTTTTGTCAGAATTTCGTATGCTTATTCTGTTGAGAAACTGAAAGCAGGACTTGAGAGGATAGAAAATTTTATAAAGAACTTGTAGGAGAAAAAAACAATGACTGGAATAAATGTTGATTATATTAATCCGTTCTTAATGGCGGCAACGGGGATTATTAAAGATATATGTCAGATTGAAATGAAGATTGGCAAACCTTATGTAAAGGAGACAGCGTTTGCGGATGATTCAGTTATTATTATGATTGGTATTACGGGAGAGATGCGTGGTCAGGTTATGATTGTTCTTTCATATACAAAGGCACTTGAAATTGCATCTAAGATGATGATGGGGATGCCGGTTGAAAAACTTGATGAAATGTCTATTAGTGCAATCAGTGAACTTGGTAATATGATTATGGGTAATGCTGCGACAATATTTTCAACAAAAGGAATACTTATAGATATTACACCGCCTACGGTCTGTCGTGGTAATCTTACCATTGCACAGTCATTTGCACAGAATATATGTGTACCTTTAAGCGGCGGCGATATAACAATTGAACTTGACGTTGCTGTCAAGGCCTGATAGAAAAGAGGCACATAAATGCTTAATATTGTATTACACGAACCTGAAATGCCTGCAAATACAGGAAATATAGGAAGAACATGCGTTGCAGCAGGTGCAAGGCTGCACCTTATAGAGCCTTTGGGATTCAGTATCAATGATAAGATGGTAAAAAGAGCCGGTCTTGATTATTGGGATAAACTTGATGTGACAGTTTATGATGATTTTAATGATTTCTGTGAGAGAAATCCGGGAGCTAAGATTTATATGGCTACAACAAAAGCACATAAGACATATACCGAGGTTTCTTATGAGCCGGACTGCTATATAATGTTTGGTAAAGAAAGTGCCGGAATTCCTGAGGAAATTCTTGTGGATCATGAAGATACCTGTGTAAGGATTCCAATGATTGGAGATATCCGTTCACTTAATCTTTCCAATTCTGTTGCCATTGTTTTGTATGAGGCTTTAAGACAGAATAATTTTGATCATATGAATCAGGAAGGTCATCTGCACCGACTTGAGTGGCATGATAAGTAAAATTACAGCCGTGGAGTGTGTTAGTTATCACAACCACGGCTGATTTTGACTGCTTTTTGTTGTTTCAGACTGTTTTTAAGTGTTTTCACCTGATTTTGCAATTGGCAGTGAGAATATGAATTCTGTTCCGACGCCGACTGTACTGATTACGTCAATATTTTCATTATGTGCAAGAAGTGTCTCTTTTACGATTGACAGACCAAGACCAGAACCTTTTTTATCACGTCCGCGGGATGAATCTGACTTGTAAAATCTGTCCCAGATTCTGTCAATATTTTCTTTGGAAATACCGGCACCGGAATCTTTTACTGAAATATAGGCTTTTTCACCTTTTTCTTTAACTGAAATAAATATATTTGAGTTTTCTGAACTGAATTTGATAGAATTATCTACAAGATTGTAAATAACCTGTCCGATTTTTACTTTATCAGCACTGACCAGTTCTTTTTCTGCGGAAAAAGTAAGCTGGAACTGGATTTTTTTCTTTTTGCAGGTTCCCTCAAATGTTTCTATTGTATGTTTTATAAGAGCATTAATATCAAAGCTGCTTATGTCGAGACGAACTGATTTGGGGTCAAGTTCGTTTAACGTAAGGATATTACTTGTAAGTTTTGTAAGGCGGTCAGTTTCAAACAGCACAATATTGATATATTTATTAATCATTTCCGGTGGAATAGTTCCGTCAGCAATCGCTTCGAGATAACCCTTGATTGATGTGAGCGGTGAGCGGAAGTCGTGTGAAATATTTGAAAGGAACTTCTGCTGGAACTGGTCCATCTCATTAATCTGTGTTGCCATGTAATTAAGCGAAGCAGAGAGCTGTCCAATCTCGTCATTATGTCCGACAGCAACTTTATATGAAAGATTACCGCGGCCATATTCTTTGATGGCATTGGTAATGTCTTTCAGAGGATTATGTATATGTATAATATACAGTATGATAAAAGCTGAGTTTAAAACAAGTATTATGAGAAGTGTTATATAGTTAGTGTTGAATGTTGTATACACACGGTCTGTTATAACAGATTCCGGCATATGGACAACGACATAGCCTTTCATGACAAATTTATTTGTAATAGGTGCGAATACGGAAACATTTTTTTCTGTAAATACACCATAGAAGTTACCATTCATTGAGTGATTGGTACCAAGCTTACTTACATCAAAATTGTTGATTGTATACAGGATACCATTTTCGTCAACTTCCTCATTCATATTGTTGTATTGTGTGTCAAGTATTACATTGCCATCCATGTCAACAAACATGATTCTTGAATGGTCAAGTTCGGTTATTGTATGAAGTTCAAGCTGTATGAGCTTCAATTTGTCATTGCTGAAGTAGTCCGGGGCAAATTCGGCAGCTATTGATACTGCCTGCCGGTACATGTTTTCAGTCTGTTCTGAATATACACGATTGTAATCTATTTTGTATGATATGACAGTTACACCTACAAAACCTATAATTGCAACGGAAACATATATGAAAATGTATTTGGTTAATAGATTAAATTTCATATGATATACTCCATTATTTTGTAACAAATTTGTAGCCGATGCCCCATACTGTATCTATTGCCCAATGTGCATGGTCTTTGATTTTTTCACGGATACGCTTGATATGTACATCTACTGTTCTTGTATCACCGATATATTCATATCCCCATATATTGTCAAGAAGCTGCTCTCTTGTAAATACCTGATTAGGAGATGAGGCGAGAAAGTAGAGCAGTTCAAGTTCTTTTGGAGGCATTTCAACGTTTTTGCCATAATAAAGCACAGAATAATTGCCAAGATTGATTGTAAGGTCAGGATATTCAACAACCTGTGATGGCTTTTCTGGAACGGATGTGACTGCCGGCTGCTGGTAACGTCGGAGTACGGCTTTAACACGTGCGACAAGCTCTTTTGTCTCAAATGGTTTTATCATGTAATCGTCAGCACCAAGTTCAAGACCGAGAACTTTATCGAATGTCTCACCCTTTGCTGAGAGCATGATTATAGGAATATTGTTTGTTTTTCTGATTTCACGGCATACCTGATAACCGTCAATGCCGGGAAGCATAAGATCGAGAAGTATCAGATCCGGTTTGAATATATTAACCTGTTCCAGTGCAGATTCGCCGTCATATACTATCTTTGTCTCAAAACATTCTTTTGTAAGATACAAAGATATAAGTTCCGCAATATTTTCATCATCATCGACAATGAGTATTTTTTGTTTAACTGCCATGCTAAAGCCTCCTTTATTTTTTGCTTTTTATTTGAATTCTACGATTGTAACGCCGGCATCACCTTCACCGACTTCGCCAAGACGGAATGATTTTACATATGGAACACCTTTTAAGTAGCTTGCAACACCATTTCTTAATGCACCTGTTCCTTTTCCGTGGACAATACGTACCTGTGCGATTTTTGCAATGTATGCATCATCAAGATATTTGTCAAGTTTTGCAACAGCTTCGTCAACGGTAAGTCCTAAAAGGTTGATTTCCGGTGAGATTGAAGCTGATTTTGACATCTTTATGCGGCTTGAGCCGCCTGTTTTTATTGTAGTCTTTTCTTCAGGGTCTTTGTATCCTGTTACAATTTCCAGATTGTTTATTTTGGTCTTGGTTGTAAGACTTCCAACGCCAACTGTTACTTCACCTTTTGGATTCGGTGCAGAAAGAATTGTGCCGATTACATTCATGCTGAGTACGCGTACATGCATGCCCTCTTTTAATTCTGCGGCAGATACAGGCTTGTGCGACTTTGGTGCAGTAGTCTTAACTGCGAGTTTTTCCTGCCTTTTATTCATTTTGTCACGGACAGCACTTCTTTGCTTTTCAAGCTCTTTTACGCTCATGCCGTGTTTGTTCATAGTCTTTATTGTCTCGTCGGCATATTCTTTTGCTTCACGCAGGATTTCTGCAGCTTCTTCATTGGCTTTACGGATAATCTTATCTGTTCTTTCATCGAGACGCTTTGATTTGGCAGCAGCTTCTGCTTTGAGTCTGCGTATCTGGTCTTTGTATTCTTTTATCTCAGCCTGCTCTTTTTCTATTGTTATACGGCTGTTTTCAAGGTCTGTGAGCAGATCTTCAAAGTGAATATCGTTTGCGTCAATACGGCTTGATGCATCATCAATTATATAAGATGGAAGACCGAGTTTTCTTGAAATTGCAAATGCATTACTTTTTCCCGGAACACCAATTAAAAGTCTGTAAGTAGGTGAAAGCGTTGCAACATCGAATTCACAGCTTGCATTTTCCACGCCTTCCGTTGTAAGTGCAAATACCTTTATTTCACTGTAATGTGTAGTAGCCATCGTTGTTATATCTTTGTTGTGAAGGTCGGATAAAATTGCAATTGCGAGTGCTGCACCTTCTGTCGGGTCAGTACCGGCACCAATTTCATCAAAAAGTATAAGGCTGTTTTCGTCAGCTTCCTTTAAAATGCTTACAGTGTTAGTCATATGTGATGAAAATGTAGAAAGGCTCTGTTCAATACTTTGTTCATCACCAATATCTGCAAAAATATTATCAAATACAGCAATCTGTGAGTGGTTCATGGCAGGAATATGAAGTCCTGATTGTGCCATGAGAGTGAGAAGTCCGACTGTTTTTAAAGAAACAGTCTTACCGCCTGTGTTAGGACCTGTTACGATAAGCAGGTTAAAATCTTTTCCCAGATAAATGTCAATTGGAACGACAGTTTTTGCCGGAATAAGAGGGTGTCTGCCTTTTTTGATATTAATGTATTTATCAGTGTTCATTATAGGACAGCTGCATTTGTAAAACTTAGACAGCTGTGCTTTTGCAAATATAAAGTCAAGTGTGACAAGGATAGTGTAATCCGATTGCAATTCATCTGTATATGCGGATGCTTCAGCACTGAGTGCTGCAAGAATACGCTCGATTTCGGCCTGTTCTTTAAGTTCAAGTTCACGAATGTCATTATTTAACTTAACGACAGCTGCCGGTTCAATAAAAATTGTTGAGCCGGTTGCAGACTGGTCATGAATCATTCCGGCAATCTGTGATTTGTATTCGGCCTTTACGGGAAGGCAATATCTGCCCTGCCGCATGGTTATGACATAATCCTGCAGACACGATCTTGTTGACGGTGAATTGAGAATTTTATTAAGTTCAGTGTGAATACGGTCTGCCGAAATACGCATCTGGCGGCGGATGTCACGCAGAGTGCCGCTTGCGTCATCGCTTATTTCTTCCTCGGAAATAATACAGTTTTTAATCTGTGTATTGAGTGGTGTAAGAGGTTCAAGTGAGTTGAAATAATCTGTGAGTGAATCATTAGTTTCCTCGTAATGCGATTTTGCAGCTGCGGCAGTAGTAAGAACTGCACTTATATTCAGAAGTTCGTGTGTATTTAACGTGCTTCCGACCTCAAGACGCTTAATGCTGTCAATAATATTAGTAACTCCCGAAAATGATACACTGCCTTTTGCATATATTCTGGAGAGTGCATCGCTTGTCTGTGTAAGTGCGTCGTTAATTGAGTTGATATCAGTCATGGGCTTTAAATCAGCACACATTTTTCTGGCAGCTTCACTGCCGGCATAAGATGATAATTTTTCTATAATTTTATGATATTCAAGTGTTTTAAGTGACTTGTAATCCATTATTTAAATTCTCCATTCAAAATCTGTTTAATATGGTTATTTTACATCATTCAGCTAAAAAAAGCTATACGCATTGTTGGGTCAGGTACTCTGGTAATATTAATTTACAAGTATGTCATAGAATGTTCATATTTATTTATTATAATAAAATAAGTTTGGAATTGTGAGCGTGTTTCTCATAGTTAGGAAAATACTTTAGAACGGAGTTTTGTTTCGTATGGATTATAATGGAAGAAATGAGAAGGAAACACAGGAAACACAGGAAGAGTTTCCTTTATATACGGAAAGAATAATTATTAATCCTAAAGTTAAGTATAAAAAGTTGTTCAGTTTTTTGAAGTTTCTTGGCGGTGCGGTTATATTCGGAGTAATTGCATGTGCCGTAATTGTATTATTGTATCCATATTTTGATAAAAAGGTAAATGGAAACAATGAGCCAGCTGTTTCACTTGAGTTAAAAAAAGACCAATATATAGATGATTCCGTTGACGGCAGTCTTGACAATGTACGCCAGGATCAGGCAGATACTGACAGACTGGAGATAAAATCGACGGCACAGATTAATGAAGAAGCATCAAAGTGCATGGTGATATTTGAAAATGATGGCAGCCAGAATACAGGAATGAATGATTCAGTAGGTCTTATAATAGGTGATATAAATAATGCATATATTATAATAGCTGATTCATGTGTTTTGAATAATTATGATATGGCTGTCAAAGCAGGATTTAATGGCGGTGCATATGGAGAGGCAAAGCTTATCGGCAGTGATTCATACAGTAAAGTTTCATTGTTGTCAGTACAGAAAGATTCAATTAAAGCAGCTTCAGATGCTGATATACAGGTGGCTGTGCTTGGCAATTCGTATAAGATGAAGGAAAATGACCCTGTTATTGCAATAGGACGCATAAATGGAAGTACAGGACAGACAAAATTTGGAAATATTACACAGATTACAGATGAGAGCAGTGTCGATAATACATTTGAGATGATGAGTATTGATATTATTCCATCATATGGCGACTATTGTTATATATTTAACAAAGGCGGCAATGTTGTAGGAATTGCAAGACCATCAGGTGATATGATGAAATTTCAGGCGGTTGGATTATCTGATTTAAAACCTCTTATTGAGACACTTTCAGCAAGCCCTGAGATTATATATCTTGGAATAAAAAGCACTAATGTGACATCAGTTACAGCTGAAAGATATAAGCTTCCGCTGGGAGTCTATATTACAGATGTGATTATGGACTCGCCGGCTTTTGAGGCAGGACTTCAATGCGGTGATATTATTACTGCTTTGAATGGAAATAGTGTTTTGACAATTCAGTCATTTAGTGAGAAACTATATCGGTGTGTGAACGGTGAGAATATCACACTGACTGTCAAAAGAGCCGGACGCGATGAGTACAGGGAACTTAATTTTTCCGTTGTGCTTTCTGTGAGATAACGGTATGTTCCGGTGGATTTTTGTGAAAATAATGAGTAAATATTTTAAAGAAGGAATAGGTAAAAGAAAATGCGTTATATTGAGACTTTAAAAGATGGTGAAAGAATAAGTGAGGTATATCTTTGCAAGTCAAAATCGACTGCGACAACAAAAGCGGGTAAAGAGTATGAAAATGTTATGCTTATGGATAAGACAGGTCAGCTTGATTCTAAAATATGGGACCCTAATTCAGGCGGAATAAGTGACTTCGATGCACTTGATTATGTTGCGATTACAGGACAGGTTACAAGTTTCAATGGAGCATTACAGTTAAAGATTGACAGAATCAGAAAGGCTGACGAGGGTGAATATATTGAATCTGATTATATTCCAAGCAGCCGTTTCAATATTGATGATATGTATAAAGAGCTTCTTCAGTTTGCAGGAAGTATTAAAAATACATATATTTCATCACTCTTAAAAGCATTTTTTGTGGATGATGCGGACTTTATCAGAAAATTCAAGTCAGTTGCAGCCGGAAAGTCTGTTCATCACGGATTTGCAGGCGGACTTCTTGAGCACAGCCTTAGTGTGACAAGAATGTGTGATAAAATTGCATCAAATTATGATTTTCTTAACAGGGATCTGCTGGTTGCCTGTGGAATGCTTCACGACTGCGGTAAGGTAAGGGAACTTGCAGAATTTCCTAAAAATGATTATACGGATGAGGGGAATTTCCTCGGACATATTGTAATGGGATACGAGATGGTTACTCAGAAAATGAATCAGATAGAAGGATTTCCTGAAACATTGAAAGCGGAAATAGGTCATTGTATACTTGCACATCATCGTGAACTAGAGTATGGTTCGCCGAAAAAACCGGCAATAGCGGAGGCACTTGCACTTGCATTTGCAGATGACTGTGATGCAAAAATGGAGACAATGCGTGAGGCACTTGAGGCGAAAGATACAAATGACTGGCTTGGATACAACAGATGGATTGATGCTAATATCAAGAGAACAATTGTGTAGATAAGAATTCATCTTATAGGAGAATTTATGTTAAAAAAAGACGATCAGGTTACGATTGAAATAGAAGATATAGGAACAGACGGTGCGGGAATAGGCAAAGCCGATGGTTATACACTTTTTGTAAAAGATGCGGTTATAGGTGATATTATAAAAGCCAAAGTTATTAAGGCAAAAAAGACATACGGATATGCAAGGCTCATGGAGATAATAACACCTTCTAAAGACAGGGTAGAACCTGTATGCCCTGTTGCAAGGCAGTGTGGCGGATGTCAGATTCAGCAGATGTCGTACTCAGCACAGCTTAAATATAAACAGAAGCTTGTCCGTGACAATCTGGCAAGAATCGGTGGAATAACAGATTGTGAAGTTCTTCCTGTAATAGGAATGGAGAATCCGTTTAATTACCGCAACAAAGCACAGTATCCGGTCGGAAGAAATAAGGACGGAAAAGTTGTAATTGGTTTTTACGCAGGAAGAACACACAGTATTGTAGATTATACGCAGTGTGCAATCGGTGCACCTGAAAATGCACAGATTCTTGAGAAAATCCGTACATTTATCAATGAAAACAATATAAGCGTTTATGATGAGCAGTCCCACAAGGGACTTATCCGTCATATTCTGATAAGAACAGGAAAACATACCGGTCAGATTATGGTCTGTCTTATTATAAACGGTAAAACGCTTCCGCATGCTGACAAGCTGGCAGATTGTTTAAAAGATATCAGCGGAATGTCATCAATTATGATTAACATTAATAAGGAAAGAACTAATGTTATTCTTGGCAGTGAATGTTCAGTAATATGGGGGAATTCCTATATCGAGGACAGTATCTGCGGGATTATGTTCAGAATTTCACCACTCTCATTTTTTCAGGTCAATCCTGTGCAGACGGAAAAGCTTTATCGTAAAGCTCTTGAATATGCAGAACTTACGGGAAATGAGACGGTTTGGGATTTGTATTGCGGAATAGGAACAATATCGCTTCTTATGGCAACAAAGGCACGAAAGGTATACGGTGTCGAGATTGTTCCACAAGCGATAGAGGATGCAAAAAATAACGCACTCCGCAATTCTCTTAATAATGCTGAATTTTTTGTCGGCAAGGCAGAAGAGGTTGTGCCGCGTATTTATGATGAAGACATGAAAAAAGCGGAAAATGAGCCTGTTGATTCAAAAGAAAATTCAAAAGAAAATTCGGGATTGCCCGATTCCGCTTCCGATGAGTCTGTAATGAGGATTAATCCTGATGTTGTGGTTGTTGACCCGCCTAGAAAGGGCTGCGATGAGACACTTCTTGATACGATTGTCAAAATGAATCCTAAGCGGATTGTGTACGTGAGCTGTGATTCGGCAACACTTGCACGCGACCTGAAATATCTTGCTGCTAATGGTTACGAGATAGATCGTGTTCAGCCTGTAGACCAATTCGCTCATACGGTGCATGTGGAGACTGTTGTACTGCTTTCCCACAAAAAGCCAGACGGACATATCAACGTAAAAGTTGAGTTTGGCGAGGGTGAGGGAAAAGTTCCACTTGATAATATTGCTAAAAGAGCGGAAAGCTATAAGCCCAAAGAACGAGTGACCTACAAAATGATAAAGGAGTACATAGAAGCTAAATACGGTTTCAAGGTACATACCGCATATATCGCAGAGGTAAAGAGAGATTTAGGCTTGCCAATGTACGATGCTCCTAATGAGGTAGAGGAATTGAAACAGCCGAGGAAGCATCCGACAGCAGAGAAAGTGGAAGCCATAAAGGATGCGTTAAGATATTTTGAGGTTATTTAGAGTAGGTGCTATAGAGAGGAAGGATTTTATAACTAAGGAGGAGGGGGAATAAAATGGATATAATAATGCAAGCAGATAAGCATCTTTCATCTGTATCAATATCTAAACCTGAAGATACGTTATCCTGTTCTTCTGTAATCGATTTTCTTAGTGGATTAAGTGACACTATTCAGAACTTATGGTGGCTTTTTATACTTATATTTACGGTACTTGTTCTTATAGTTGCGCTTTTCTCAATTCGGAGAAAGGCTAACAAGTTTACCAATAAACAGATTGATCGCTTGATTAAAGACGGAAAATATATTCCAGGCATTTTTGTAGAGTTAAATGAAAGCAAAGAGGTATTGAGGTATTTTATTTATAGAAAGAGATGGAAAAAACGATTAGTTCAAAATTTTAACTTAGTATATGCTAATGCTTATGGTGATATTTTGAGAAAAGCATATAAGAATCCAAATGTACGCTATAAGCTTAGTAGGAAAACTTCGTTAGAAAAAATTGAAAAAGCAACGAAATCGGCATTTGATTTACATAATAACTTCAATAGGTCTAAAGTGGAGTTCAAGTCGGCCTATAAAGAATCACAAGTTCTTTTTGAAATATTGCAATATCCTTATACTGATATATTAAGGAACGTATACCAATGTAGTAAGGCTGCTAATAAGAAGTATTTTATCCTTACTGGTAGCGCAGGAAATGGTAAAACAAATTTACTATGTAGTATAAGTGAATTATTGATGAACCTTAAGGAACCCATTATATTTTTTAATGCTAGGGATATTGAGGGAGATGTTTTATCGTTTTTATTCTGTGAATTAAAACTTCCAGATATATATAAGAAGCATAAAAATATGTACCTTTATCTGGCAAATTTACTGTTGACTATTCAGCATAAACATCTTTTTATAATTGTTGATGCAATAAATGAAAATGATAGCGAAGGGTTTGGTAGCAATATCGCTGAATTTATTAATGAAATTACTAAATATAGTAGGATAAATATTATTGTGTCTTGTAGAAATGAGTATTATAAAGAACGTTTTAGGAAACATCTTGTTGAAAATGTTGATATACCAGCATTTGAATTTGATTTAAAGGAGCAACATTATACGCTTGCTGCAATTAATCAGATTATTAAGGCATACAGTAAATATTTTAATTATAGTGGAAATATTTCTCCTACTGTACGTAATGTACTCAGTGAGCAATTATTGTTGTTGCGAATATTTTTTGAAGTAAATAATGGAAGTGATGTAGATGCATATTCAATTCGAAAACATGAAATATATGCTCAGTATATTGAAGTAATAAGGAAGAGTAGCGGTGATAATATCGTAAAGGTACTTAATGCAGTGGCGGATTTCATGATAAAAAATGAGAAATATGATGAGATAAATTTATCTGATATGGAAAATGCAGGAATTACTCCAGATGTGATAAAGGAAACAATAGACAGCAGTATTCTGCTCAGTAAGAAGTTGGTTTTTCATGATGGGACGATTGCCAGAAATGAACATGAAGTCGTATATTTTGTTTTTGATGAGATGAGAGATTATTATCTTGCACGACGAATCTTGCTAAGGAATATGTCAGTAGACAATGTAAATGGTGAAGCAGTTCTGGAAAAGTTAAGACAACTAAAAGCAGTGGGAGCATCCTGTGCAGAAGGGGTTATTCATTATTGTTATGTTTTTTTTAGAACGGATGAAGTAGTTGCAAAATTAGGACAGACAGATAAAATATGTAATGCCATTCTTAATTTATACCGTATTCCAGAACATAGAGAAAAAAAGTCATATTGGCACATGCACCACAGGGAAGAACTTCAAAATCTGGGATTAAGAATTATCTTAACATCTGGTATTGAATTGTCTGATTTTGAAATTTCATATATTCAAGATTGTTTAAGGAAAGATCCATATGAAGATGGTGGAATATTATTTGATATAATGTTAGATGGAACACTTTATGGCGGTATATATAATCTTGATATGTATTTAGACATCTTGCTTGGATTAAAAAATAAAGATGCAATTCTTAATGCATTTCATAAGATCGATGCACGTAATAGTAGGGATGATCGTTTTATCCCAGAAGATTTCATCCAATATTATATTGCATTGGAAGATTCGGGAAAACAATTGCAGATTCAAAAGATTGCTGAATTATATTTGTTGTGTTTTGAATTATATGATGTAGCGGTGCAGGAAGAACTCGAAGACTTTTTCTACAATTTACCTACACATGATAAGATTCAAAGTGAGATGAAATTTAAAATAAGAGAAGCTTGTGGTTTAGAGGTAAGTGATTATGAATGAAGCATCATGTTATAAGGTAAATGGGAGAATTTACTTCCGTCAAAAGGATATACCACCTAAAGAGAAAGTAATGAAAACTTTGGGAGTAAAGAAAAATAAGTATGCGGGAAATATGATTTCTAGAATGTATGATTATTATTTTCAAGGTGCAATCAACTTTAGAAGGGAATATAGAAAGTATTACCGAAAAGAATTTTGTTCTCTAGAAAAATTTATAGAAGAACATTTTAATATTGAATGTGATGATGCTAAAAAGCTGGCTGAAGGTAATTATTCTATGAAAGAGTGCTCACGTCGTTCCATTGAAAGAAATATAGAAACGCTCAATTATGATGAGTATATTAAAAATGCTTTTTCAAAAGCAGTAGGAGGATTGGAAGATGAAGATCAGGATGGGATTTATTACGAATAGTTCTTCTACGAATTTCCTTATTATATCAAAAGAAGAATTAACGGAAGAGTATTTGTTTAAGAAACTAGGTTTTGTTCAGGGTGGTGTGCTGGAAGAACAAGGACGACAATTATGTAGTAGTATTATGGACGCTATTAATGGTGGCTTACGATATTATGACTATGACACACCTACCTATGAATCTATAAAAGAAGTTTTCGGCGATAAATCAGCAATGATATTTGAAAGAAAAGAAGGCTATCATGCATACTGGGGATATACAAGTAGTGATGATTCACCGATAACACAGTTTTTTACTACAGATAGTTTTGAAATAGAGGACAAGGACTTTTATCTTAATGGTAGAGCTTGTGTGTGGTAAAGATGATTATTTATAAGGATAAAGTTTTTGATTTTTTTGAAATTTTTAACGAAGATAATGGCACTTTATTTCGAAGTGATATAAATGGTGTTGATCCAGTGATGAGATCATTTCCGGAATTACTTGACGTAGGAATCATGGGACATTGTGATAGTGGTGAATACTGTAGAAGGGCGGGGATCGATTGCTACCAAAAAGGCGTTACAGTAAATGCTCCACATATGTCATATGATAGCTTTCTTAAAATTGTGAAACAAGCAACTGGTAAAACTTTTCAAATTGCTTTAGGTGGTGCTGGAGACCCGAATAAACATCCTCAATTTGAAGAAATATTGAAATCTTGTAGAGCATATAGAATTGTTCCTAATATAACAACAAGCGGTTTTCTAATGAAGGATAATGAAATTGAATTGATAAAAAAGTATTGTGGAGCGGTTGCAGTATCTTGGTATTCACGCTTAATAGATAAAAAGGAAAGCAATCAAGAAACTATAAATGCTGTAGAACAATTAATAAAGTGTGGTTGTACTACAAATATTCATTATGTTGTATCTAAAGACACTATTGATGAGGCGATAATAAGGCTGGAGAATGATTTGTTTCCAAAAGGAGTCAACGCAGTTGTGTTTATTTTATATAAACCTGTAGGCAATGGTATAGTAGAAAAAACATTAGAGAGTACAGATGATCGAATTGAAAAATTCCTTTCTCTTGCAACGAAGATGAAGTATTCTTACAAAGTTGGATTTGATACATGTTTTACACCAGCAATATTAAGATGGGCATATACTGTTCCGAAAATTTGTATAGATGCTTGTGAGGCAGCAACTTTTTCTATGTATATAGATAGTCAAATGAATTGTTACCCTTGTTCATTTGGTATATGGGATAAAAGTATATCTGAGTCATTGAGTGATAAAACGTTGCGAGAAATTTGGTTAGGCGAAAAATTTGCTACATTTAGAAATTGGAAGAAAGAAAAGTGTACTAATTGTAATCAACAGGTATTTTGCCAAGGCGGTTGTAGAATAAGAGTGAATATAGATTTGTGTTAAAAAATGCAAATATTAATTGGAAATTATATTGCCAGATTACTGTTATGTAAAGGCGTGATATAATTTTTAATATGGTAGAAGGATATCTGAGTAGCAAATATGTTTAATCAGCTATATCTTTGTGGGAAAAGGTTTGTATGGGCGGCACTAGTACTATATAAATGTTGGTGATATTCCTGTGATTTTGTGGGGATATGTTTTAATTTGGTGCTCACGTTGAGACTGTGGTACTGCTTTCCCACAAAAAGCCAGACGGACATATCAACGTAAAAGTTGAGCTTGGTGAGGGTGAGGGAAAAGTTCCGCTTGATAATATCGCTAAAAGAGCCGAAGAATACAAGCCCAAGGAACGAGTGACCTACAAAATGATAAAGGAGTACATAGAAGCAAAATACAGCTTCAAGGTACATACCGCATATATCGCAGAGGTAAAGAGAGATTTAGGCTTGCCAATGTATGATGCTCCTAATGCGGTAGAAGAATTGAAACAGCCGAGGAAGCATCCGACAGCGGAGAAAGTGGAAGCGATAAAGGATGCATTAAGATATTTTGAAATTATGGAGGAGATTTAATGAGTAGGTCTATCTTTTTGAGTTATCCAAGACCATTTAAAAAAAGGCAAGAAGAATTTATTGAAAGAATAATTCATTATTTTGAAGAAAGAGAGTTACAACCAAGAACGTTAGGGGTGACAGATTATGATATGGATGCGCCATTAACAGCAATAAGAAGGTTGATGTTAGAATCAAATGGATTAGTAACAATAGCGTTTAGAAGAAGTTTAATTAAACAAGGAACAGGGAAACCGATTAGTGATATTGGCGAGGAGGAGTATGATTTATCCAATAAATGGTTAACTAGTCCATATTGTCAAATTGAACCGGCTATGGCTTTCCAATTGGGATTGCCTGTTTTAATACTGAGAGAGAAAGGGGTTATTGCAGAAGGAATATTAGAAAAGGGTGTTCTTGGGGTGTATATGCCAGAATTTGATTTGAATTGGAATTTAGATGATTATTTTAAATCTAAAGAATGGATACAAATAATTCAAAAGTGGGAAGGTTATGTCAGAAAAGTTGTGGATAACAAAGGGAAACCTCCTATGCTATATTAAATGTTGTTTATGCAGTAGTCTATTACACAAACGGAATGGATGTTGTATTTTAAAATATCAGATAAATAGGACGGTTGTAGAGAAAAGCTGGTAAATAAAAAAACAAAGGAGAATATTTACATGGTAGAATGGATTATAAGTAATAAAGAATGGATATTTAGTGGCTTAGGTATAGCTATTATATCAGCTTTCTTTGCAATATTAAAAACAAAAACTCCTAAAGGTGGTGAGGGAAATCTTAATGTTAGTGGAGATAAAAATGTTATCGGGGATGGAAACATTCTTCAAATTACAAATTTTACAGAAGAAAAACAACAATCAAATATAAAAATAGTAGATATCTCTTTAAATGAAGATAAAGAATTTATTGTTGATATAAAATTGAGAAACATTGGAGACCAAGTAGCCTATATAAAAGAGATATCATTCGATATATTAGATTACTATAATATGATCAATCCGCAAATGACCCATTATCAATTGGTAGAATCCTCTCATACTTATGATGTGGTTTTAGGGAAAGAGAAACAACAAGTATTTAATGTTTCACAAAGTATAGGTGCAAATGAAGTCGATAGATTTCAGGTGAAGCTTGCAAGTTCTATAGCAGAAACGCGTATGGTTACGATTTATTACTTAACATTATCGATTATATATGATGAAGATAACAAAGTAGTAAAATCAGAGAAATATCTTTGGGCTGTTCCATCTATTAGTGAATATGCAGCATGTTACATAAGCCATACCAGCATGGAAATTGCGAAGAAAAATTATTTAGAATTAAAGAAAATGAATAACTACGATGCAATTAAAAGCAATCATTTTATAAGTATTCTTAAGAGTTATGAAGAGAATAAGTCAGATTTTTTGATTAAACATTAAGGATAAATGTAGTAGGTTATTGATTACTGCTATTCATATTATAAAGATAATTATATTTTTTCTGTTGATTTGTGGGGATATGTCTTAAAATGACACGCATGTGGAGACGTGCGTACTTTTGGGCAGAAAAGATATATAAGATATAAAGGAAGGTTGAAATACACCTTCTTTTTTTATGTAAACATTTTAGGACTAAGAAAGAGAGTAAATAAATCATAAAGAGATATGGTTATCACAGAATAAGTAAATGATACAACATGACATAATCGGATTGACTATAGAAGCGCAGATGTATATAATATAGACAAAACGAGAATGACATGAATGGCGGACAAGGGAATGGAGAAATCGGTAACACTTGAAGAAGCATTAAAAAGGATTGAGAATTTAGAAAAAGAGAATGCAGAACTTCGAGAGGAATTTGAGTATTACAGAAATCGTAAATTAAGCGGACGGCAGAAACATAATGCCAAGTGGCTGGCAATTTATAATGATTTTGTTGCTGGGTATGAGAGTGGGATGACAATGTTAGAAATAGCAAAGCGCAACAATGTTAGTGAGCGGACGATTTATAGGTATAAAGCGTATTATGACAAAATGAGGAAAGTAGAGAAAAATTAGTAGACCAATTTCATAGCGTTATTAAAATAATTGTATGAAATTTGCGGTGGATTTTTTGTACCGCAAATATGAAACAAAAATATTTGTGGTCACAGTTTGACCGCAAAACAGGGAAGGAAATTTATGCCAGAAGAGAAGGCAGAAATTTATGGGTATGAGACCAAAAATTTTAAAAGGCAGGTTAGGAATAACATTACCAAATTTGAAGGTGATGATTTTATGTTTGAATTGAATGGTGAAGAAGTGGAAAATCTTTCAAGGTGCAAAAATTTCACCTTGAATATGGGAAGAGGTTCAAATATAAAATACAAACCTCATGTGTTTACAGAGCAGGGAGTATATATGCTTATGACAGTTCTGCGCGGCGAGCTTGCAATTAAACAAAGCCGTGCACTTGTGAAAACTTTTAAGAAAATGAAAGATTACATATTAGAAAATCGTGATTTAATAGGACAGCGGGAAATACTTCAGTTAAGCATGGAGACAGCTAACAACAAAATTGAAATCAGCAAAATTTAGTAGTGCAGATGAGGTATATGAGTCCATTTATAAGCAGGCAAAGTCGTCAACATATGTCGTTGATAACTATATTGGATTAAGAACGCTGGTACACCTTAAGAATTCTCCTACAGGAGTAGATATTATTTTATTCAGTGATAATGTTGGAAATATTAAACTTCATAATATAGAATTTACGGATTTTTGCAAGGAGTATCCATCTGTAAAAATCTCAATGAAAAAGACTGGCGGTATATTCCATGATCGTTTTATAGTGTTGGATTATGGAACTGCTGATGAAAGGGTTTTCTTATGTGGGGCTTCATCAAAAGATGCAGGGGCAAGAATAACAAGCATTGTTGAGGATTACGGGGTATCTAAATATGCTCCTGTGATTGCAATGCTGTTGAAAAATTCAGCTTTGGTTTTACACAGTAGAGAGTGTGGCAGAATTATTGAAGAAGAAAACAAGATGTTACAGATACTCATTACGATAAAAAATATAAGATTTACAGAGACGATTGGATGTTTAATATGATAGAATAAATGAAATGGAAGAAACAATGACAGAACTGAAGTCTAAGATTTATGAGCTTAAGAAAAATCAGATTGAGTCAGACATTTATTGAACGCATTGATATATTTCTAGAAATCTACAAAGATGGAAATATATTTAACTTTGTGTAAATGTGAGAATCTGAAATTATTGATTATCAAAGGTAATATAGACGGAGTACTGAATCAGCAGTAACATTAGTATCTGATTTGAAATCAGACAATGAACAAGGGGGAAACTATTTGAAAAAGAAAAAAGAAGAAGTAACAATCCGTTCTAGTGCAGCAGAATATCTGACATATGTTGCCTCTGTTGGAGACCAGCAGGACAGTGTTGAGATGCGTTATGAGGACGAGAATATATGGCTGACACAGAAGATGATGGCTACATTGTATGATGTAGATGTACGTACGATTAATGAGCACATAAAAAAGATATATTTAGATTCGGAACTTGAGGAAGATTCAACTATCCGGAATTTCCGGATAGTTCAAACGGAAGGTTCCCGTCAGGTAACACGTGATACCAAGCATTATAATCTTCAAATGATTATCGCAGTCGGATTTAAAGTGAATAATGAGCGTGCAGTGCAGTTTCGTAAATGGGCTAACAATATCGTTAAGGACTACACCATCAAAGGCTGGGTCATGGATGATGAAAGGTTAAAAAGAGGAACATATCTGACGGAAAAGTATTTTGATGAGCAGTTAGAGCGTATTCGTGAGATTCGTGCAAGCGAAAGAAAGTTTTATCAGAAAATTACAGACCTTTATGCTACTGCAATAGATTATGATAAAAATTCAGCTGCAACAAAAAGATTTTATGCTACTGTTCAGAATAAGATGCATTATGCGGTTCATGGACATACGGCATCCGAGCTGATTGTAGAAAGAGCAGACCATACCAAAGAACATATGGGATTAACAACATGGGCAGATGCTCCGGATGGCAAGATTAAGAAAAATGATGTTACAATTGCTAAAAATTATTTAAGTCAGGATGAAATGAAACAATTAAATCGTATGGTTACTGCGTATTTAGATTTTGCTGAAAATATGACACTGAGGCATATTCCATTGACTATGGAGGATTGGGAAAAGCGTCTTAATAGTTTTATTGAAATGTTTGATTATGGGATTTTGCAGGATTCAGGAAAGGTGTCTGCTGAGATTGCAAAGCTTCATGCTGAGACTGAATTTGAGAAATATCGTGTCATTCAGGACAGATTGTTTATGTCTGATTTCGATAAATATATGTTGGAATTAGAAGAGAGTACTAAGAGTGAATAGCGATACTTTACAGATAATTATAGAATAGGAGAATTTGGTTATTTAATCAAGAAATAGTAATGTATACATATTTTTTATCAGATTATATATCTGCTATGTCAAGTGTGGATATAAGAAAACTAAAAAAAATTACGAAAGCTGAATTTATTCAATTAATAAGCCTGCTAATAACAATGTTTTTGGTTATTGTAACAATGATATTATATCAATTAAAAAGGACACAATATTATCTTATTATTAATATACTTTTTGTTTTGATTTTATATCTAATTGAGGCATTTATTTATATCTTAAATAATAAAGGATGGAATGAAAATAATAAAGACAATAAGCAGAAACAAATAAATGATTATATTGAAAGACTAAAATCCTTACAAATGTATAGTGAAAAAGATATATTATGGTTAATTGAACAAAGTAAAAAGTATTATCAAGAAGAAAGTCATAGATTCAGTGTAGGAAATATAATTTCTTCTATTATTATTCCAATAATTATGAGTTATATATCTTTAATTACGCAAAAAACAAATTTTATTACAGCTACGTATATAATGTTATTATTAATAGTTGCTATTTCGGTTTTTTTAGGCTTATATTGGTTTATTTATCCTAAGATTTATAAAATTTTTAATAGGCGAAAGTTTATTGCTAGAGATTATGAAAATGACTTGAGTTATATATTATTGAAAATGGGTAGGAATAATGAAAAATAACATACCCGTCACAATTTCCGCACCTTCCCACCCTCAAACGAACTATATCCAGTCGGGTTCTTGCGGAATTCAGATGGTGATATACCTAAGCATTTGGTGAACTGGCGGTTAAAGTACGAGCCGTATTTGAAGCCGCACTGATTGGAGATTTCTTCGATTTTAAGGTTGGTATTGGATAGCAGCTCCTGCGCAATCTTTAAGCGGTAGTGCAGCAGATATTCTATGCAGGTGCAGTTTAGCTGCTGTTTAAAGCGCTGGTTCAATGTGGTGCGGTTAAGGTGAACGAGTTCGCACAGGGAACTTAAGGTAATATCATTCTGGTAATTGGCGTGAATATAGTCTGTACATATCGTTACGGGGTTAGTATTATCAGACAATTCGTAGAATTTTAATTTGCGCTGGTCGACATAGATATCATATATGCAGTTTATCGTCTGACGCAGCATTCTCCTTATGCGGCAGGTCCAGTAATCGTCACTCTGCGCATAGGTTTCAGCACCAATCATCAGCATTAATTCATTAATGTGAATATACTGCTGTGGTGTTAAATGAAATATTCCCTGAAAATTTCCAGAATGTCTGGTAAACATGTAAAGCATATTTCTTTCATAAACATATTTCTCATCAATACTGATGTCGTCATCAAGATTTTCAAATCTAAGGCATGCTTTAATATACCAGGGATCAAAATGAAACGCCTTGGCGCTTAAATGTGTCTTTTCTATACATTGAAACTTATCATATTGTGAAATGCAAAGCACAGCAGGAGCATTCACAGTCTGAAAATGTTCATTTATCTTGATAGTTGTACTGCCACACGAAATCATAATGATAGTACATCTCTTTTCTACAGGAAGCTTATCTAATGTATTATAGAAATCAAATTCAATTGGAATCTCTCTCTTTTTATGTCTGTCCGTCTGTGGCATGTTATCCCTCATTTCTGTAAATGTTTTAATAATTAATTATACACTATCTGCAAATATGAATTGCAAATAGTATAAAAATCCGCTGCATAAATGCCATTGTTAGCACATTTTACACAAGCTATACTTGCATATAGTATATATAAAGGAGTGGAAAATGTCTATATGGGAAAATTATTAAAGTACAGCAAAAAGTATTGGATACAGATTACACTTGCCGCAGTATCAAGTGTGACGGCGTCTGTGTCTACGGTAATGATTATTGATATTTTAAAGCTGATAATAGACCAAATTGCCGGTGGTACGCTTAAGCAGACGATTCATTTTATTGTAATTAAAATGCTGATTGTAATATGCGCAGGAATTGTGTCTAATTACATGGTTGTTGCGATGACTGGCTTTATTGGAGCTGGTTTGCTGCAGAATCTTAGAAATGATGCGGTAAATGCGCTGATGAAGGCATCACCTGAATACATCAATAAATGTAATTATGGTGACATGATGGAGCGCATTACTGAGGATATTGAGGGATTGGCAGGGTTCATGTCGGGATATTTCAAGGATTGTTTATATGTGCCAGTTATTACGATTGTATATTCAGTATATTTATTTTTAATGAATCCGCCATTGGCGGCAATATGTCTGATGCCACTTGCAATTATAGTTCCAATCAATATAAAGCTTTTAAAACCAATAAAATTGCGCCAGCACCAGTATGCAAGGGAGCTGGGGCAGACTAACAATAATATAGAAGAAGCATTTGCAGGAGCAGAAGTTGTCAAATCATACAATCTTCAGAAATGTATGATGAACCGGTATGAAAAAGCACTTTACAAAACATTTGTGACATCTGATAAAACTGATCTGGCACAGTATAATCTTGAACCGCTTTCAAGGGCAATTCAGGAGATTCCGCTGGCACTTGCAATATGTGTCGGAGGTGTATTTGTATTCAGAAATGTAATTACAATTGGCGTGTTAATCGCATATATGAGCATAATTAAGAAACTGATTGACCCATTGTCATACACATATCAGTTGGTTGTGCGTTTTCAGACAGCACTGGTGTCAGTATCGAGAGTGTTTGAAATAATTGAAATCCAGCCTGAAAAGACTGATTATGAAGAAAAATGTGTTGAAAAAGGAGGCAATTTGCTAATCAGCTTTGAAAATGTGTCATTTGCATATGAAGATGAAAATGTTTTACATAATGTAAGTTTTAGAGTGAAGCCTGATGAAAGAATTGCGTTTGTGGGAGAAAGCGGGAGTGGAAAGAGTACTATTTTAAAGCTGATTTCAAGACAGTTTGCTACAGACAAGATTGCACTGGTTTCACAGGAGACTACACTTTTTCCGCTGTCTGTTGCAGATAATGTAAGAGTTGGAAATCCGCAGGCTTCGCATGATGATATTGTAAGAGCTTTGGGTATGGCAGGCTGTGAAACATTTATAAAACAACTTCCTGAAGGGATTGAAACTGTCTTGACGGAGAACGGGGGAAATCTTTCAGGTGGTCAGAGACAGAGAATTTCAATCGCACGCGCAATAGTGAAAGACGCAGAGCTTCTTCTGTTTGATGAACCGACATCAGCATTGGATTACCAGACTGAAATTAATATCTGTAAAACAATTGATGAAATTTCCAAAGACCGTACCGTAATTACGGTTGCACACAGATTAAATACAATCCGAGATTATGACAGAATCTATGTGCTGGACAGGGGAGAAATTGTGGAGCAGGGGAAACATTCTGAACTGATGTCCATGCATGGAAGATATGCGCATATGTATGACGAATTTATTAACAAGGAAATGAGGGACAGAGTATGAAAGATACCAGAAGATTCTTGCAATATATTGGGAAATACAGATTTCACTACTGGCTGATTCTGATTATCACATTAATTACCGAGTCAGCTTTGCAGGTTCTATATTCTTATGTCACCAAACAGACGATTAATGCGATTGAATTTCAGGATATGCAGATGTTTAGGACAGCAGTAATTGTTTGTATAATTATTGTCATATGTAAATGTCTTTTTCCATATCTGCGGTATTTTCATATTCATCTTGTAAGAAGAATGGTTTATGAGCTGAAGTTAAGACTATTTGCGAAGCTGCTGGATATGAACATGAAATTTTATGATGATACACACAGTGCGGAAGCGATGAGAACTCTTAATATGGACGCTGATTCTTTAAAAACTGCATGGTTTTCACATGTATACTGGGTTTCAGGAAAGCTTGTGCTTGTTATTTCGTCAGTTGTTACAATGTTTTTTTACAGTCCGATTCTGACATTCATTGCGCTGATAATCAGTGTGCTTACTGCATTTGTGTCCATCAGGATAAACAATTCTATTAAGAAGCATGCGAAAAATGTACAGAATAAATCTGCCAGACTGGCAACATTATTCAGTGATATTATATCAGGTTTTGTTACATTAAAAATGAATTCAGGAGCTTCAATTGTGTTGAAACATTTTTACAAAGAAAATGGAGAATCAGCACAGGCAGAAAGGTCGAGGGTAAGGATGGAAGCGTCACTTGAGATGGTAGCATTTTTATTGGGGATTATTGGAAGCTTTGGCACAATTATTGTGGGCGCACTGCTTGTGGCAGATGGAAAGCTGAATTTCGGAATAGTTATGGCTGTAGTCACATTGCAGATGAGTATGAGTTCAGCTATGCAGCGGTTTGGAAGTTCACTGGCGGTATTTACCACATCGGTTGTGCGTGCAGGGCATGTGTTTGATTTCCTTGAGTTGGAGCAGGAAGAATGTGTGGGTTGGAATACGCAGACACAGGTTGGTACGGAGGATTTGCATGATAAATGTGATGTGGTTATAGAGTTTTATAAATTGCATTTTTCGTATAATGAAAACACGCAGCTTGATTATGAGGGACTCAAGGTTAAGAATGGTGAAAAAATTATGCTGGCAGGAGAATCAGGCTGTGGTAAAAGCACATTTTTAAAACTATTACAGAGGTTCTATCCTGTTGAAAGCGGCAGTGTCAGATTATATGGCAGGGAGTTGAATGAGTATTCTTTAATGCAGTTGAGGAATATGATTACTTATGTACCGCAGGAAAGTTATCTGTTTGAGGGTACGATTCGGGAGAATATTGAATATGGGTGGAATAAAGCAGGCAGTCCGGATATGGATATGATTGTCAGAGCGGCAAAACAGGCATATGCAGATGAATTTATCAGTGAACTACCTGATGGATATGACACAAGGCTGACCGCCGGTGGAATGAATCTGTCAGGTGGTCAGCGCCAGCGGATAGCGATTGCGAGGGCAATGCTTAAGGATTCACCTGTTATTCTGATGGACGAGCCATCTTCAGCGCTTGATACGCACAGTGAAAATGTATTTCTTAAGGTACTGGATTCTTTGATGAAGGATAAAACGGTTATTATGGTGTCACATAGAATG
>ERZ779992.437-NODE-437-length-29896-cov-5.420931_pt1 | contig 29896 bp, 18 predicted proteins | sample MGYA00511934_ERZ779992 | MGnify/ENA primary metagenome ERZ779992 (study PRJEB29588, sample SAMEA2163248) | human gut metagenome | biome: human gut; feature: human-associated habitat; material: faeces | place: Denmark | collected 2008/2010 ...
GTATCGTATTTGACGAGACAGATAACGATCCTAATGCACGTCCTCCTAAGACATACCCAGGAAAGCTTACACAGCTCCTTTACAAGAGATATCAGAAGTTCAACGGAGCAGCAGATAAGGGACTTATCTTACTTCCATGTGAGCTTATCGCTGATAATGGTATTGAATTAAAGAAGTGCATCATGAAGTTTATCGAGCTTTGGGGACTTGAAGATGGATTCAAGGATTGGGTTAACAATTACTGCTCATTCTGCCCAACACTCGTAGATAGAATTGTTCCAGGATATCCAAGAGAAGACGCAGCTAAGCTTTGCGAGGAATGGGGATATGAGGATCAGCTTATCGACAGAGCTGAAGTATTCGGTCTCTGGGTTGTAGAGAGTGATTCTAATCTTCCACTTGAGCAGCTTGAGAAGGAACTTCCATTCAAGGAAGCTGGACTTAATGTAGTATTTACTAAGGATCATCATCCATACAAGGAAAGAAAGGTAAGAATCCTTAACGGATCTCATACATCATTTGTATTAGCTTCATTCCTTGCTGGTAATGACAATGTAGAGAATTCTATGAAGGATCCTGTAATCAGAAAGTACATGGAAGAGACACTTTACAATGAAGTTATTCCTACACTTTCACTTTCTAAGGAAGATTGTGAAGAGTTTGCTAAGGCTGTTATTGACAGATTCCTTAACCCATTCGTAGATCATAGATTATTAAGCATTTCACTTAACTCAGTATCTAAGTGGGAAGCTAGATGTTTACCTTCATTCTTAGGATATGTTAACAAGTTTAACAAGCTTCCTAAGTACCTTACATTCTCTATCGCTGCACTTATGAGCTTCTATACATCACAGACAGAAGCTGAGTTTAACGGCGGTATTGTATTAAAGGGTAACAGAAACGGTGAAGAGTACAACATCACAGATGACAAGGCTGTTCTTGATTTCTTCAGAGATAATTCAGGAAAGTCTGCTAAGGAATTCACACATGCTTACTTAAGCAATACTAAGTTCTTTGGTGGCGAGGATCTTTCTAAGGTTCTTAACCTTGAAGAAGTTATTACTGAGTACATCACAGATATCAGAGAAAGAGGTATGAGAGCAGTAGTTAATGATTTAGCTGACTAATTAATAGCTCTTTGAATGATTATAGAGCGGATGTTTTTATATTCATCCGCTCTTATTTAATATAATAATTAGAATTACAAGGAGAATATATGCAGGATTTTATCAAGATTAATAAAGATGATAATGTTGCTGTAGCATTAAAGCCTATTGCTAAAGGCACAACTCTTAATGTTGCAGGAATTGATGTGACAACTGTAGAAGATATTCCACAGGGACACAAGTTTGTAATTAAGGCTATCAAGAATGGTGATCCGGTTATCAAATATGGTTTCAGAATCGGATTTGCACAGGCTGATATTCCAGTTGGAGCATGGGTTCATACTCATAACTTAAAGACTGGTCTCGGTGAATTACTTGAATATACATATGAACCAGAGGGACATAAGGATGTTGAGCCTACAGAGCCAGCTTATTTCGATGGATATATGAGAGAGAACGGAAAGGTTGGTGTCCGTAACGAAGTATGGATTGTTCCTACAGTTGGATGTGTTAACTCAATTGCAAGAGCAATTGAAACAACAGCAAGAGCTAACAAGCCAGAAGGAGTAGATGAAGTAGTTGCATTTACTCATCCATATGGATGTTCACAGACAACAGAGGATCAGGAGAATACAAGAAAGATTCTTGCTGATTTAATTAATCATCCTAATGCAGGTGCAGTACTTGTTCTTGGTCTTGGATGTGAGAACAGCCGTATTGAAGTTCTTAAGGATTATATCGGAGAGGTTAATCCAGACAGAGTTAAGTTCCTTCAGGTTCAGGATGTTGAGAACGAGCAGGAAGAAGCAGAGAAGCTTATGAACGAGCTTATGGCTTATGCTGCTACATTTAAGCGTGAAAAGGTTAATGCAAAGGAACTTATCATTGGTATGAAGTGTGGTGGTTCTGATGGATTATCAGGTATCACAGCTAATCCAACAGTTGGTCTTTTCTCAGATATGCTTGTATCTAAGGGTGGTACAACTATCCTCACAGAAGTTCCTGAGATGTTTGGTGCAGAGACAATTCTTATGAACAGATGTGCTAACAAGGAACTCTTCGAGAAGACAGTTCACCTTATTAATGACTTTAAGGAATACTTCATTAAGAATGGCCAGGAGATTTACGAGAATCCTTCTCCAGGAAACAAGGATGGCGGTATTACAACTCTTGAAGACAAGTCTTTAGGATGTACACAGAAGTCAGGAAGCTCATTAGTAAAGGGTGTTCTTGCATATGCAGAGCCAGTTAATACTAAGGGACTTAATCTTCTCAGCGCACCTGGTAATGACCTTGTTGCTGCTACAGCTTGTGCAGCTTCAGGTGCACAGATGGTTCTTTTCACAACTGGACGTGGAACACCATTTGCATCACCGGTTCCTACAGTTAAGATTGCAACTAACTCAAGACTTGCAGGAAATAAGGGTAACTGGATTGACTTTAATGCAGGAAGAATTGTTACAGATGATCTTCCACTTGAAGATGCAGCTAAGGAGCTCTTCCAGCTCGTATTAGATGTTGCTTCTGGTAAGAAGGTTAAGGCCGAGATAGCAGGATTCCATGATCTTGCAATCTTTAAGCAGGGTGTAACATTATAATTAATACAATAATATAAAAGATGGGGACTGTATGTGCAGTCCCCATTTTTATATACAAGCCTGAAAATAGAATGTACCGTCTTTAGTAAAAAATGCATATATGCCGTTATATTTTTCTATTACTGAAATTATGCTGCGGACACCAATGCCATGGTCAGGTTCATCAGTAACAGGAATCTGGTTGTGGAATCGGGGCTCCTTAAAGTATGTATTGGCTATGTTGATGCATATTTTGTTATTTTTTTCAAACAACTTAATTGTTATAAGACGCTTATTGTCTTTTGAGACAGCGTTATCACACTGCTTTATACAGGAATTTATTGCATTTTCTAAAGCATTTGCAAGGAGACTGCACAAATCAGTAATTCTGTAACTTGAAAAATTAGTGGCAGTTACTGATATCTGTGTGGAAATGTCTGCGTCATGGGCTTTATTTATATATGAAGATAATATTAGGTTAATTGCTTCGTTGCTGCAGTATCTTGTTATTCTTGTGTTATCCAGATTATTATTAATTTCATTTATATATTCAAGAGCTTGCTGCGTATTGTTACCAGCAAGGCAGCTTTGTATGAAATTCATATGGTGTCTTAAGTCATGTCTGTATATCGCGGCCTGTTTCTGATAATCTGTAAGCTGAGATATTTCTTTTTCAGCCTGAGCTGCAGCTGCGGAAAGTATGATGTTTTCACGCTCTGCTGTATTTTTTTTGTTGGACATACTGAGTGTCACTATTGACAAGAAAAAATATAATACAACAATAAAACTGTCCATGAATTCAATTATTACGGCTTTGCCGGTATATAGAAGGTTAGTATATACGGTTAGAGCATATTCAAGTATATAATATGTAAGAGGGAGAAGGAAAAACATGGAAATAATGTTTTTTGATTCTTCTTTGAGTTTTATTATGTAAGGCGAAATGTATTTAATTACCACAATCAGAAGCGGAATAGTGATTACAATTGTTACAACATCTGAAATTACAGGGATTTCAGGAAATATATATTTTGCCAGGGTTCCAAACCATTTTCTGGGTGTACACATCAGATAAGCGGACATAACGGCAATAAATGATATATATATATTCTGGTGACATATATATCTGATAATAAGAATTAAAGGAATATGTATCAGTACAGGATAACATTTAAAAAGGACATTTTCGCCTAAAAGTACGTAGAATAGTGCCTGAAACAGAACAAATAATACAGTAGTAAGTATAAAAAGGCGCTTATTGTCCTCCCATTGTATTCCGGCAAAATAGAAAGATACAATAATTCCGAATATTAAAACAAAACCATAATTAATAAGGTTTAGTACTGAGACTATGTCTGTCATTAAATTCTCCTCCAAATGTATATTATAGATTATTCTTCCATCTGGAAATCCAGATATTGTTTCTTTATGTCCGAAACGCGTCTTTGTGCAACCGGGATAGTTTTGCTGTTTGTTAATTCAATCCTGACTGCATCTATTGTCTTGATGTAATTCATATTAACAATGAAAGAACGGTGTGGCAGTGCAAATTCTTTATGTGTCATAAGTGTATCACATATAGATGAGAATACGTCTGTCGACATTACCTGCTCGTTGTCTGAAAGGTATAATATTACTTTCCGGTTAAGAGCTTCAGCGTACATAATATCTGATAAGTATATTTTATGTATACCTGAATTATTCTTTATAATATATGTATCATTGCGTTCTTTATGAAATGTATCAAGGATATCATCCAGCGTATCATATAAAGCTTCTTTAATTATAGGTTTAAGAAGATAATTAAATGCTTTGACTGTGTAGCTTTCTACAGCAAATTCAGGCGATGATGTCAGAAAGATTACAGGTGAAAATCTGTCAAAGGCACGGATTTCTCTTGCCAGATTAATGCCGTCCATTACTGGCATAATTATATCGAGAAAATATATGTCATATTTCTCAAATTCAGCAGTTGATGCCAGTTCAACACTGCTTGTGAAACATTTTATAAAAAATTTCTGACCTTTATCACAGGCGTATATTTCTAACAGATCTCTAATTCTGTTTAATTCAGCTTCATTATCGTCACATATAGCAATTTTCATAGTATTTTCCTCATTATAGCTTAGTATGTAAATTATCTCTTGATTAATTATATATTGCATGAGACTAAATTTCTATATATAAATCTAATCGTTCATGTCAAAAAAATTGTAATTCACGCATTTAGCATCACAAATGTCTTTTAATCAGGTATTATAACTACAATATATAGCAGACGGAAAACTAAATATCAGTATATGTGGTTGTAACATAAAGGAGGCGTTTGGATGAAGAGGTTTTTGAGTATACTTTTATGTTCTGCAATTCTTGCTGCAGCAATACCGGGCATGTATTATGCAGAAGGGAATCAGTCTTCATATGATGAGCTGTCCCAGTTAAAGGAGATTGATTATCAGCTTAATGGTGGTCATTATGTCAGTGGCTATAATGCACCAGACAAATATCCGGCAGAGCAATTACCGGATAAGAATGATATTGTCAATCAGGGGTATGAGTTTGGGGGATGGTATGATAATAAAGAACTGACAGGTAGTCCTGTAACGGAGATTTCAGAAGAGAATTATACAGGAGTTGTAGTTCTTTATGCAAAATGGATTGAACGTTATTATTACATTGACATACCTGAAAGCGTAGATGCTGATAAGACGAATCTTACAGTAGCGGGACATGCAGGCGGACTGTATGAGAAAGATAAAGTAAGCGTATCTGTTTATTCTAAGAATGAATGGAATCTTCTGAATGGAGATGTAAAGCTGGGATATGAATTATATAATGAAGAGAATAAGCTGTCTCTTACTAATAATTCAGTAATAACAGAGCTTACAGCAACAGGCAGTGATAAGACAAGAAAATATATGACAAGATTACAGGAAATTCCTAAATATGCAGGAATATATACAGATAATCTTACTTTTGATATTTCATTTGAAACAACAAAATATAACATTAAGTATGAAACTAATGGCGGAACACTTTATACTGCTGATGATGAACAGGGGCGTGCAGCAGAGCTTGATAATTCGGTATATGAGGCAGGAACAAAGCTTTCAGGTCTTCCGGTTCCAGGCAAGGCAGGCTCGACATTTTTGGGATGGTGTTATGATGCGGACTGCACAGATTATGTTGCCAGTACAGACAGACTTTTAAGTGATGTTGTATTATATGCATCATGGGTTGATGGTCAGGAGCTTAAGACAGTCAGCATAGATACATACGCAAGAAGCTATGATGTTGATGCAAATGATTTTACAATTACGGTAACTGATAAGAGCGGAAGGCTAACTAAAGAAGAAGTAAAGAATAAAGTATCAGTTAAGAATGTAAGCGATTCTTCTGAGAATACTTCAATAGATGTTACAGCCGGAAGTGTATTAGATGATGGAGCGTATACATTTATAATAAAATGCAATGGCACATGGCAGGAAGGTTGTGGCTACCGTCTTGAACTTTCAGATGACAGGCTGTATTTCACAGGCTATGACCAGACAATAAGAGAATATGATTTTACAGTTTATAAGCCGGATGTAACTAATGTGAATCTTAGGGATGACATTAAGTACATAAAGTCAGGAAGCTTAAGTAATCTTTATGTTAACGGAGAGAAGGCTGACAGAATATCTGTGACGGTAATGACTGTAGGACAGGATGGTACAATAAGTCAGGAAGCTGTTAAAACTACAGGAAGCTTTACATATTCGGACAGTACACTTAATGCAGGAGACAAGATTGCAGTATATGACGGAGATGTTGTGCCACAGTTAGATGGCAGTGTTATATCTGATGATGATGTTTCGTTCTTTGAGATTACATCAGCTAAGGGGAATGAATATTCCTACAGGGGTATGGCAGCAGAGGAGATACTCTTTGTTCCTGATGTTCTTCCTGTTAATGTAGCTGATGATAAGGATAATGATCCTGATAATGACAGCATAACAATTACAAAGAATAAAATGTCATATGACAGTGACAGTCTTGGAGCAGGACTTGGACTTGATGAAGATACAACAGTTGATACAGGCGATTATCTTGCTCTGTATGCAACTGGAAATGATGATATACAGTATGCTGTTATAACAAATGTTTCAACTAATAATGCTGATTATGTAATCACATATAAGAATGTGACATGGGATGAAGTTCAGGCAGCCATGGATGTATATCAGACTGATAATGTGAGTGGTGAAAGTATATTACAGAATCAGGATATCAGTGGCATTGAACAGAGCGTTGAGCAGCAGGCTGTTGACAGTGGATTTGCACAGAGTGTTGTAGATGAGGTTGCACAGGCTGTTGTAAGAACGAATTCTTATCAGGAACTTCAGGAATATCTGTCTGATACTATGGATGCCAATATCAGCATTGTTCCGCAGGATATAACTTATCTTCCAGATAAGGCTCAGGGCAATGTTGAATTATATAGCAGCAAGAAACCGGAAGTAAAGCTTGACCATGTAAGAGCTAACCTTTCAACTGATTTAAAACATTTTGAGAATGTAAGTGGATTAAGACTTGCTCTTGATATTGGTGTAGAGATTTCATTCTCTAATATGAAGGTAATTGTATCAGCAACATTTGAGCAGGAAGTTAAGATTAATATTAATGTAAGTGGTAAGGCTATATGGAAAGTATGGGGCATATTCCCATATATTGATGACTACCGCGTTGCGGTTTCATTAGATCTGTATGATTACACTGGAATTAATTTTAATGTTAATGTAAGAACTGCTGAAGAAGATGATGATGACGAAAGTTCTTCTAAACTTGATGAAGTGATTAATGGAATAGCAGAAGAGCTTAAGAATATGATGGAAATCGGAACTACTTATATATCTGACAAGTCGGATTTATCTATAAGGCTTGAAGATATGAAGGATTCTGATGATGACAGCGAGATATCTGTTGCGAAGAGTCTTGCTGAAAGATATTCTGATATGCTTGATGATGAGGCTGACTGGGTTGAATTATACAGTAAGTCGTTAACAGAGTCACATGTAAGGGTTATTGGAATTATTGATATTGAGTTTAAGGTTGAATTCGTTGTTTCTGCTAATGTTAATATATCAATGGGTATGACTTACTGGTATAAGAATGCCAAGAGATATGTTTACAGCATTATGGTATTTGACAGAAAGGTTACAAGTGATTCTATTGATTTAAGCGAAGAACAGTATGAGTTCTCGGTATATGCAATAGGAACAATAGGAATACGGGCAGGAATAAGACTGAGCGTGGCTGTAGGCCTTATATCAACAAAACTTGCAAGTGTTGGATTTACAGCAGAGGTTGGTGGATATGCCCAGGTATGGGGATATCTGTACTATCAGTTGAAATATGCAGCTTCGCAGGGCAGAACAGCAAGCTCAATGGGAGCTATATACATGGAAATAGGCATGTATATGGAGGTTAATTTCCTGGCACAGGCACTTTCTGGAACGTTTAGTTATAATCCTACACTTTTTGAGAAGCAATGGCCGTTGTATAGTGTTGGTGTAGTTGAAAATGTGTGCGATTATGCATATGGTCAGGATTCTGTTAAAGATATCAAGATGAAGAGAGATGTTAAGACTGTAAGACTTCCTGATACATATTTTGAAATGCAGTATCTTGATATGAAAGAAGGTCTTGACAATAATAATGAGTATTTTACTAAGGTTTATGATGACAGTGACAGATATTTTTCTATAACAATGACTAATCCGGCGTTCTCATATGATCCTGAAACTAATATAGTTGAGGTTAATCCTGGTAGTGAACCTCAGCAGGATGGTGAGATGATAATAACATGGAAGAGTCAGAAGGGTTCTTTTAATACTAAGCCGATAACAAGAAAGATATCTCTGCACTGGGATAATTTAAGAGATGGATATTATATAGCATTCCAGACTAACGGCGGTTCAGTTGTAGATGCTATAATATCTAAGTACAATAAAGAAATTACAAAGCCTGGAGATCCTGTTAAACAGGGCTATACATTTGCAGGCTGGTATACAGATGAAGCACTTACAAAGAAATATACTATTCCGTCAGTAATGCCTAATGAGGACAGAATTGTATATGCGAAGTGGGAAGCAGCTGATATGACTTATAATGTTGTTGATTATGTGGAAGGAACAGATGGTGTGTATACAGCAGCTTCTTCAAAGCAGGAGACAGCTAAGACTGATACAGAGATATCACCAAAGCCTGACATAAGAAACGGATTTATGACTCCGGCAGCTTTATCACAGAGAGTAAGTGCTGATGGAAGCACAACAATTAATTATTATTATGCAAGAAATAAATATAATATTAAGTTTGTTTCAGAAGGCAGTGTTGTTTCAGAAGGAAGATACACATATGGAACTCTTATGCCGACACCGGTTGCATATAGGGCAGGATATGTATTTGAAGGCTGGGAACCAGCTGTCACACAGACAGTTCCTGCAAATGATACAACTTATACAGCGGTATGGAAAGAAGCAGATGACGTTGTATACACAACAAAATATTATCTTGAAAATGAATCAGGAGAATATGAACTTGATAAGACCAGAATTAATAAAGGAACAACAGGACAGAATGTAACTGCAGATAAGGAACAGTATGACAACAGGCTTTATCATCTTACAGATGATCTGCCATCTGGTACTGTTGCGGCAGATGGAAGTCTTATATTCCGGGTGCATTATGATAGAAATACATACAGCATATCATTTAATTCTATGGGAGGAACTGTAAGTACTGAAAAGAAAACAGCCAGATGGGGAAGCAATGTTATTGCACCAGTTCCTGTAAGAGCAGGATATGCATTTGCAGGCTGGTATGTTGACAGAGCGTGTACAGAAGCATTTGACGGTACAATGCCGGCATATGATATTACTTTATATGCAAAGTGGGATGCAGATAAGGTTAATTATACTGTTGAACATCTTGTTGAAAAGCTTGATGGTTCATATGAATTGTATGACAGACAGGCATTTACATCTGATACTGACAGTCAGGTAACGCCAGAAGTTAAGCATATGGAAGGATTCAGTTCACCAGAGACAGAAACTGCCATTGTAAAAGGAGATGGTTCGACTGTTATAAGATATTTCTACAAGAGAAATGTACACAGATTTGTTCTCAAGCTGAATAATGGACAGCCGGATGTTGAATACGATTATAAATATGGCACTAAGATTAATATTATTAATCCGGAAAGAACTGGTTATACATTTACAGGATGGAATGAAGATGTTGCAGGTACAATGCCAGACAGAGATGTCACTTATACTGCAAGCTGGAAGATAAACCAGTACACAATCAGTTTTAATACAGATGGTGGTAGTGAAATTGCTTCTATAACACAGAATTATAATACTGAGGTTAGTTTTAATGAGATTCCGGTAAAGAAGGGATATACATTCACAGGCTGGGATAAAGCTGTTCCAGATGTAATGCCTGCTGGCAATATTGTTATAACAGCACAGTGGAAGAAAGATGTATATACTATAAGTTATAATCTTGATGGAGGAAAGGCTGACAATCCTGAAACATATGAGGTTGATACTAGCGTTATAACTCTTAAGAGACCACAGCGTACAGGTTATACATTTATAGGCTGGAGCGGAACTGGTATAGATGGAACGGCTATGGATCCAGTAATTACAACAGGTTCTACAGGTAACAGAAGCTACACGGCAAACTGGAAGGAAAACAGTTATGTTATCCGGTTTATTCCATATGGTGATGGAACAACTGGTTCTATGCAGGATATGCAGCTTATGTATACAGATAAAGCAGCATTAAGTGCTAATCAGTTTAAGAGAACAGGTTATACATTTGCAGGCTGGACAAAAAAGGCAGGAGCAGACAAGTTATATGATGATAATGAAATTATCAGTGGACTTGGAACAGCAGATAATGAAATAATTACCTTGTATCCAGCTTGGACTGCTAATGAGTATACAGTACATTTTGATACAAAGGATGGAGATGCAATAAACGACCTTGTATTTACATATGACAAGAAATACGAACTTCCAAAGACTTCAAGATATGGATATACATTCCTTGGCTGGTGTGTAGAAGATGGCGGCACGGTTACATATAAACCGGGAGCTTCTGCTGATAATCTTGCGGGTGAAGGAACGGTTACATTATATGCAAGCTGGAGTCTTAATAAGACATTTACTTACAGCCACCCATATTCATATCGTGTAACTGATGATTCAAAGGAAGAACCAGTCAAGCTGCATTTCTTCATAGATGGAGCATCAGGAACTTCAACAAGTGGTTATACAAGAACTAATTCCATCTATATGGAAGGTATATCTCTGAATGAGATAAAGAAGCATTGCAATACGATGACTGTAACAATCAGTTATTATATTAAAATGGTAGATGACGGATATGCAGAGGTAGACACTACATATAGAAAAGATTCTAACAAGTCATGGAATGGATGGCATGGAGAGAAGCTTGATCTTAAGAAGAAAAATAAACAGACGATCACGCACACATACAGCATAGGATGCAAAGATATAGATGCTATATGCTACAGATTTGATGCAAGTGGTTCATTTTCTGATAAATATGATTTGAGCAATATTAAGGTCAGTGTAAGGTTTGATTAATTAGTAATTCGTACAGACTGGTTTTATGACCAGTCTGTACGGAATGTCAGGAGGGATTGGAATGAAGATTTCAAAAAACAAAATTATGATAATAGCAATAATAGTACTGTGCGTAGCAGTTGCTGTTCTGGCTGCAGTGCTTGTTATCAGAAAAGATAAGAATAAAGATAATGATGATAAATTTACACCAACGATTGATTCTGATTCTGGTGAAATTGGTACAGGAAGTAATTACAGTGGCGGACAGCAGGGAATAAGGATACCAGGATATCCATCTATAACTGTAGATGCAGGAAAAGATAATGTTACAATGAATCTGTTTAACCCTGAAGGAAATCCATGCTACTTTACATTTGAAATTGTTTTATCTGATACGGGCGAGACTATATACAAGTCAGATATGGTTGAACCTGGAAAAGCTATAACTAATGTAAAACTGCAGCATCCGCTTGCAGCAGGAGAACATAATGCTGTTATTAAGATTAGCACAGCATCGCTTACAGATGGAAAGACAATGAATGGTGCTAATGTTGAGACAGTTTTAGTTGCAAAATAAATAAACAGTCATTAATGGATGAAAGAATGGAGGCTATTATGAGGAAATTGACAGCTATGGCATTGAGTATGATGTTTATATTGGGAAGTGTTATTCCTGTAGGAGCTGAAGAGACACAGATAAGACAGACAAAAATATCTGTATCAATTGATCCGGTCTATACAGTGACTATTCCGGCAAATACAACAATTGAAAGAGGAGAACAGTCTGTTAAGCTTGGAAGTGTTTCTCTTGATAATGCAAGATTAGAGCCAGACAAGACTGTAAATGTATCTGTAAGTGCAAGTGGAAAACTTAAGAACAGTAAAAATGAGAGTAAAACAATTGCGTATAAGATTATGGATGGTAACAAAGAATTCAGTATAGCTACATATGCAGAGAGTGGAAACAGTACAAATCTGACACTTTCAATAGATAAGTCTGAATGGGATAAAGCATATGCGGGTTCATATTCAGATACACTTGTGTTTACAATCTCTTACAGATAGTGAAGCGGAAGATTTATATATTATTAAATGAAAAAGAGTTGTCCGGTTTCCCAGGCAACTCTTTATTTGGTCTGAATCCAAATATGAATTAAATTAATTATCTCTGAACTCTTGCGCCAGCACCACCAACGATACCTTCAACTTCCTTAAGAGAAGCCATTGTTGTATCACCAGGAGTTGTCATAGCTAATGCACCGTGAGCTGCACCGTAGTTAACAGCCTTCTCAGCATCTTCAAATGTCATAAGACCATATACAAGACCTGAAGCGAATGAATCTCCGCCACCAACTCTATCCATGATCTCAAGTCCATCATACTGAGCAGCCTTGTAGATTTCTCCATCAGCCCAGCAGATTGCTGACCAGTCATTAACTGTAGCTGTCTTAACCTGACGAAGTGTTGTAGCAACAGCCTTGAAGTTAGGGTATGTAGCAGCAGCTTCGTTGATCATCTTCTTATAACCATCAAGGTTAAGAGTCTTAAGGTTCTCATCGTTACCTTCGATTTCGAAACCAAGGCATGCTGTGAAGTCTTCTTCGTTACCAATCATAACGTCAACATACTTAGCAACTTCCTTATTAACTTCCTGAGCCTTAGCTAAACCGCCGATAGCTTCCCACATAGATGGTCTGTAGTTAAGATCGTAAGATACAATTGTACCGTACTTCTTAGCTGCCTTACAAGCTGCAATAACAGTCTCGCAAGCCTGCTCAGAAAGAGCAGCGTAGATACCGCCTGTATGTAACCAACGAACACCTAAACCACCATCGCTCTTGTTCTTGAAGATGTAATCAAAATCGAAATCTTCTGGAGTAGCCTGAGAAATAGCTGTGTTAGCTCTATCAGAGCAACCCTTAGCACCACGGATACCAAATCCTCTTTCTGTGAAGTTGAGACCGTTTCTGCAAAGACGTCCGATACCATCTGTCTTCTTCCAGCAGATAAGTGATGTATCAACGCCACCCTGCTCGATGAAGTCCTTCATAAGAAGACCTACTTCGTTATCAGCAAATGATGTGATAACAGCAGTTCTCATACCGAAGCACTTGTGAAGACCACGGATAACGTTATATTCTCCGCCACCTTCCCATGCTCTAAAGCTTCTTGCTGTACGGATTCTGCCTTCACCTGGATCAAGACGAAGCATAACTTCACCTAATGATACAGCGTCAAAAGTACACTCTTCAGCTGGTCTTAAATTTAATTTCATTTTTTAGATACCTCCAAAAATATTTTATTGCTACAATATTTTAACATAATAATCTGATTAATTCCATCATTTTACCCAAACTTTTATATGTTTTATAAGAAATATGATAAATTGCAACAGCAGCTGACAACAATAGCGAAAAATATTGTATGCAGGCATATTGAAAAAAGTATGTATAAGATGTAATATTAATAAATAAAGGTTTCGATATAATATAATAGTTATTATTTGATTTTAATATAAGCACAGATATACTTATGCAAAGCGAGGGTTATATATATGAAGAATGTTAAAAAAATCAGACAGCTGACAATGCGTCTTAAAATGCAATGGAAGATTCTTATAGGTGTGCTTGTTTCTGGTGTTGCATGCGGTGGAGTACTTATATTTGCTAACGCTGACTCAAGTGTTTCTCTTTCTCTGACACCGGCACAGTCAAGTGTAATACAGGGATCTACATCTACAGTTATTCATGCCAATCTTTCAGGTACGGATGATGAATTTTATGACGCGAGCAATCCTTCGAACAATGGTATTGCAAGTCCTGTAAGACTTGAATGGACAATATCGGATGAAGATTATGATGTTGTAAAGTTTGTTAATCCAAGTTCAGGCGGAGATGCTTATCTGCAGACTGTATCAGGAACAACTAATCCTACAGTATATGGTAACAGGGCAGGAGCAGCTACAATAACAGCAGCATATCATTCTAAGAAGTTTTCAGATACAGGAGCTGTTGTATATGATAATGTACTTGCTACATCAACAGCAGCAGTATATGTTCCTATTAATGTTAATGTTGAAAGGAAAAGAGGTAATACTGTTCTTGAAGAGGCAGATCTTCTGAAAGAAGGAGATTTAATTACCATAACAGCCAATACCTGTGAGAGTAATAAGCTTTTTATTGAAACATCTAATGATTCAACAGGTGAGGTTAGTTCAGATGGAATCGTAGAGATGTATTATAGGGATTCTTCTAAAGTAGTACTTAAGGTTATTGGCGGTGGTTCAACTGTTATTACGGCAAGAACTGCAGACGGAAGCGGAATTAATCCTCTTACATATACATTTACAGTAAGGGCAGAGGTTAAGTTTAAGGAGAGTATATCTAATTCACAGGGACATTTTATAACACATCTTCCAAGCGATGCATCTAACAGATATATGGTCCTTTCAGATAAGGATTATGAAGCATTTACATATGAGGACATTCCTTCTAATGTAGTTAATCCTGTTAAGTCTAACGTAATATATAAGACAGATAATTCAAATGTAGCATCAGTTGCAGTTGGAACAGTATGTGGAGTACATGCAGGAGTTACAAAGGTGAGTGCAGGACTTACTACTATTGATGTTGGAGGCAATGAATCATGGTTTACAAGAGATGCTGTTAATGTTGTAGTTCCATTTAAGAAGATGGGAAATGAAGTGAGCAATATGAATGTTGGTGATGAACTTCAGTTGTCAACATCAGCAATTGAATCAGAAGTAACATGGTCAACTTCTGATAACAAGATACTTCAGGTGGATTCTGCAACCGGTCTTGTTAAGGCAGTTGGTGCGGGTACAGCTACAATATATGCAACAAGAGTACAGGATGAATTATACACTGTGTATAATATGCCATATCAGCTGGCATATAAGATTACAGTTATAGATGGTTTTGGACTTAGTACAGTAAGCACAACAGTTAATATTGGAAGTTCAATAGACATTAAGGCTCTTGTTACTAATCAGCCAAGTAAATCACAGATTACATATACTGTAACTAATCAGGCTAATGAAGCAGGAGTTATTCCTACATATGATCTTATAGAGGTAAACCAGTCAGATGATGGTACAGTATTTACAATAACAGGTGTTGCGTCGGGTGTGACACATCTTACTGTTTCACAGAATATTAATGGAGTTATCAAGTCTGAGACTTGTGTAATATATGTTACCACTCCTGTAGGAGATGTAAGTATTAATCCTTCTTCAATATCAATTGACAGAGGAAGCACTGGAACAGTACAGGTGTTATTCAATCCGGCAGGACCTACTAACAGCAATGTTTTATGGTCATCATCAGATACAACGGTAGCTACGGTAACAGGAGACAGTTACACAGCTACTATTAAGGGATTATCTGGCGGTAATGCAACGATTACAGTAATAACTGAAGACGGACTTAAGGTTGCAACCTGTGATGTCTATGTAAGAGAGCCAGTAACAGGAGTTACACTTAACGCGACAACAGTTGAGTCTACTATGGCAATTGGAAAATATCAGCTTGTAGCAACTGTAAAGCCATCAGGAGACGGTGTGAACAGAAATGTTACATGGTCATCCTCAGATGAATCAGTTGCAACAGTTGATGAGAATGGCCTTGTAACATATATTAAGCCAGGATACTGTACAATTGTCTGCAAAACAGAAGATGGTGCATTTATTGCAACATGTAATTTTATTATAAGCATACCAGTTGAGACTATTAAACTTGATTATAAAGATGAGATTATGTCAATAGGACAGACATTAAGAATCACAGCAGAAGTTCTCCCTATAACGGCTACGAACAGGACTGTAAGTTGGGAATCATCTAATACTAATGTATGTATAGTTGATTCTAATGGTCTGGTTGAAGCTGTCGGAACAGGTAGTGCGACAATACTTTGTAAGTCACTTGATGGTGGTGTTACAGCAATGTGTAATATATATGTTAAGCAGCCTGTTACATCAATTGTCCTTAATACGACAGATATTACAGTGAGAAAAGGACAGGTGTTCTGGCTTAATGCCACATGTCTTCCAGAGAATGCAGATAATAAGCTTGTTACATGGGAAAGCCGTGATGAAAACGTATGTAAAGTAGAAAGCGATGGTAAAGTTACAGCTACAGGTGCAGGAACAACATCTATAATATGTACTAATGTTGACACGGGACTTACAGCATATTGTATTGTTACTGTTACACAGCCTGTAACAGGAATAACACTTAATTCTGATTATCAGGAATTATGGGTTGGAGCAAAATATGCTATTATACCTTCAATTGAGCCAATAGATGCAGAGAATAAGAAAGTCACATATCTTTCAAGTGATACATCAGTTGCAACAGTTGATGAAAATGGTGTTGTAACAGCCTTAAAGGGTGGTAACTGTGTAATTGAAGTTACAACAGATGAGTGTCATCTCACAGCAGCTTGTACAATTGTTGTTAAGGAATATGTTTCAACTATTACATTGAGTGAAAATAATAAATTCATGAATGTGGGTGCAACAGGAAAGCTTATTGCAACGGTTGGCACAGATACAGCAACTAATAAGAATATAGTGTGGTCATCATCAGATAACAGTATATGTTCAGTAGATCAGGAAGGTAATCTTAGTGCTGAATCAGTTGGTAATGCTGTTATTACAGCTACAGCAGCGGATGGAAGCGGAGTTACAGATTCATGTATCATAAGAGTTGTTAATCCGGTTACGGGAATAGAAGTTGTGCCGGATTCATTGAGATTGTTTGTTGGAGATTCACAGAAACTTGGTGTTAACGTATATCCGGATAATGCAACAATTAAAGACGTTGTATGGAAATCAGCTAATGAATCAATCGCAGTGGTTGATGAGGATGGCGAGGTGTTTGCTATCAGTTCCGGTAAAGTTAAGATTACAGCAACATCTCAGGATGGTAATAATATCAAAGGAATCTGCTGGGTTTATGTAACTCCAAGAGTTAATATATCCTCACTTAGAATTAATTCAAAAGAAATATATATGCTTACAGGCAGAACAAGACAGTTATCGGTAATAGTAAGGCCGGCTGTTAATAATGATTCATATGAATGGTACTCATCAGATACAGGAATAGTTACGGTTGATGGTAATGGTGTTATTACAACTGTAGGTCCTGGTGAAGCAGAGGTTTATGTCATAAGTGATGGTGCAGGTGTTGAATCAAGCTGTATAGTTCATTCACTTGCAATAAGCAGGTCTAATATTACTCTTGAGCAGTATGACAGATATACATTAGATGTAATAGGAACAGATAGTAAAATTACATGGAGAAGCAGTAATCCAAGGGTATGTACAGTTTCTTCTTCAGGAGAAGTTATTGGACGAAAAGCAGGAATAGCAACAATAACAGCTGTTGTTAATAATAAGACATTAAGCTGCACAGTAAGAGTTACAAGCATAAGATAATTCAGGTAATGAAAAAAATTATGACCATCAGTGTTGTACTGATGGTCATAATTTTTTGGACAAAAAAAGGAGATGCGGTCAAACATCTCCTTTTTCAAAATATGAGGGGGAGATAGAAAGAATTCTCTTTGCTATCTAATATAGAATATACATGATAAATGTGAGCAAAATGTGTACAATTAGTTAAACAAAAATAAAAATCATAAAATGTATTTTATTGATTAATATTCTCTAATATGTTAATATCAAAATGTTATTTAAGTGTATGGAGGTCTATATATGCCAGACGATTTTAATAAGAATACAAGCATAGAAGACGAAATTGAAAAGTCGTTGCAGAAAATGGTAGAAGAAGAAACTACAGTTGCCAAAGCTTATGTAGGAAAGGCTGATGATTATAAAGCAGAGCAGCCATCAGATATTAATGATGGGAGGACGAGAGTTGTTCCTAAGATAACAGATGAAATTCTTAAGGAACAGCAGGTAATTAATAAATCATCTCAACCAACACAAGAAGAATTAACTGATAGAGATATTTTACTTGATGATGATGACGATGAAGAACCAGAAGATGAAGATAAAGAGATTTTGAAAGACACCACTAAGAAACCACTGGATAAGAAGACAAAGCTTATTATAGCAGGGGTTGCTGCGGGAGTTGCATTAGTTTTAATTATAATAATTATAGTTGCTGTATCACTTAACAAGAAGAGTAAGAATAATTATAATTATTATTATCAGACAGGAATGAAACTGTACGAAGAGGGTAATTATGGTGATGCATCATCATATCTTAGCAAGGCTTCTAAAGAAAATGAGGGAAAGAAGAATCTGAACCTTAAGTATACATTGTATAGATGCTATGAAAGCTCAGGAAATGAGGATGAAGCTGTTAATGTGCTGAAGGATATACTTTCATATGATGAGAATTATGAAGATGCGGTTAAAGCTCTTGCAGATATTTATTATAAGAAAGAGGATGCAGATAATTTAACAAAGCTTATAAGAAAGTATCAGGATGGAAAATGCAGCAATGCAGTTAAGAATTATATTGTAAAAGAACCATCAGCTTCTAAAGAGCCGGGTTCGTATGATGATGATGTTGAACTTAAATTTACATGTGATTCTGGTTGTGTTGTTTATTATACAACTGATGGAAAAGAACCTGATATTAAGAGTACACTATATGATGGAACAGCAATTAAGTTAGAAACAGGCACAACTAAGATAAAAGCAGTTTCTGTTAATTCTATTGGGGTATATAGTAAAGTAGTTGAATTTGAATATGTTGTTGAATATGGTGCTCCTGTAGCACCAGATGTAACTCCTGCGTCAGGAAAATATTCAGATGGAGAGAAGATTAAGATTAATAATATCCCTGACAAATGTAAGGCATATTATACAACAGATGGTACAACTCCTACATCTTCATCAACAGAGTATACAGGTGAATTCGATATGCCAACCGGTAATACTGTAATCGCATTTGTAATAATTAACGATCATGAGCAGAGCAGTACAGTAGTTAAGAGAAATTATAATGTTGAAGTAAAGAATACATATACATACAGCCAGGCTGAAAGCCAGCTGAAAAATGTCCTTATATCAAAGAAGGTGCTTAAGTCAGACAGCGTAGCTTCAGATGGTTCAGGTGTTAATTTTGTCTATATTTCAAAGACAAAGGTTGGCAACAATGAAATGTATATTATCAGATATGATGTAATAAAGGGTGGTTCTACAACAACTGCTGGATTATATGGCGTTGATACATCAAGCGGTAAGGTGTATACTGTTACAGGTACAGAAGGCAGTTATTCTGCCAAAGAATACTAAAGGTTGATTGTGCGTAATGCACTTCATAATATTACTTTTTGAAAGGAGAATTGTAATGTATAAAATTCTTAAGGCTGAGAAGTTAGCAGAGAAGATCTTCCTTATGGATGTTGAAGCTCCTAGAGTTGCTAAACATTGTGAACCTGGCCAGTTCGTTATTGTAAAGATGGATGATTTGGGCGAAAGAATTCCACTTACTATTTGTGATTATGACAGAGAAGCAGGAACTATAACAATAGTTGTTCAGATAGTTGGAGCGTCTACTGAGAAGATGTCACATCTTAAAGCAGGAGATGCATTTGAAGATTTTGTTGGACCTCTTGGATGTCCATCAGAGCTTATCAGCAAGGATATTGAAGAACTCAAAAAGATGAATATTGTATTCATTGCCGGAGGTCTTGGAACAGCACCTGTATATCCACAGGTTAAATGGATGCATGAGCATGGTGTAGATGTTGATGTTATCGTTGGTGCTAAGAATAAGGAACTTATAATCTTAGAGGAAGAGATGAAGGCTGTTGCTGGTAATCTTTACATAACAACTGATGATGGAAGCTATGTAAGAAAAGGTATGGGTACAGATGTGCTTAAGGATCTTGTTGCAGAAGGAAAACATTATGATTTATGTGTAGCAATCGGACCTATGATTATGATGAAATTCGTCTGTCTTCTTACTAAGGAACTTGGAATTCCTACAATTGTCAGCATGAATCCGATTATGGTTGATGGAACTGGTATGTGTGGTGCATGTCGTCTTAAGGTTGGCGATGAGATTAAGTTTGCATGTGTTGACGGACCTGAATTTGACGGTCATCTTGTTGACTTTGACCAGGCTATGAAGAGAAGTGCTATGTACAGAACTGAAGAGGGAAGAGCAATGCTCAAGCTTCAGGAAGGCGATACACATCACGGCGGTTGTGGACAGTGTAATTAGAAAGGATGGGTTTCAAAATGGACGTAATGAAGAAAGTGCCAGTCAGAGAGCAGGCTCCTGACGTAAGAAATAAGAATTTTGATGAAGTATGTCTTGGATATAACAAGGAAGAAGCTATGGAAGAGGCAACAAGATGCCTTAACTGTAAGAATGCAAGATGTGTTCAGGGCTGTCCTGTATCTATCGATATCCCAGCATTTATTCATCAGGTAAAAGAAGGAAATATTGAGGAAGCATATAAGATTATTGGTAAGTCAAGTGCACTTCCTGCTGTATGTGGCCGTGTATGTCCACAGGAGACACAGTGTGAAGGTCAGTGTATCAGAGGAATCAAGGGTGAATCAGTATCAATTGGTAAGCTTGAAAGATTTGTTGCTGACTGGGCAAGAGAGAATAATGTTGAGCCAGAGAAGCCAACAGAGAAGAAAGGCAAGAAAGTTGCTGTTATCGGTTCAGGTCCTTCAGGACTTACATGTGCCGGAGATCTTGCAAAAATGGGATATGACGTAACTATATTCGAGGCTTTACATGAGGCTGGTGGTGTATTAGTATATGGTATTCCTGAATTCCGTCTTCCTAAGTCAACAGTAGTTGCCCACGAAGTTGAGAATGTTAAGAAGTTAGGCGTTAAGATTGAGACTAACGTTGTTATTGGTAAGTCAATGACAATTGACCAGTTACTTGAAGATGAAGGCTTTGATGCAGTATTTATCGGTTCTGGTGCAGGTCTTCCAAGATTCATGGGTATTCCGGGCGAGAATGCTAACGAAGTATTCTCAGCTAATGAGTACCTTACAAGAAGTAATCTTATGAAAGCTTTCAAGGATGAGTATGATACTCCAATAGCAAGATTTAAGAAGGTTGCTATCGTTGGTGGTGGTAATGTTGCTATGGATGCTGCAAGAACAGCATTAAGACTTGGAGCAGAAACTCATATCGTATACAGAAGAAGTGAGGAGGAGCTTCCAGCAAGAGCTGAGGAAGTACATCACGCTAAGGAAGAAGGAATTATATTTGACCTTCTTACTAATCCGACAGAGATTCTTACAGATGACAAGGGTAATGTTACAGGTATGAAGTGTATTAAGATGGAACTTGGTGAACCTGATGCTTCAGGAAGAAGAAAGCCTGTAGAGATTCCTGGTTCAGAGTTTGTTATGGAATTAGATGCAGTTATCATGTCACTTGGTACTTCACCTAACCCACTTATATCTTCAACAACTAAGGGACTTGACATCAACAAGAGAAAATGTATCGTAGCAGAAGAAGAAACTGGTAAAACATCTAAGGAAGGTGTATATGCCGGTGGAGATGCTGTTACAGGTGCAGCTACAGTTATTCTTGCCATGGGAGCAGGAAAAGCTGGAGCTAAGGGAATTGATGAATTCCTTTCTAACAACTAATCAGAATATAGTAAACCCGCTGTGTCTGTTAATTACACAGCGGGTTTTATTGATTATAAGAATTAATTAAACATTTTTTCAACGAACTGTTCTGAAAAATTCTCGGCTTCTTCATCTGAGAGTTCAGTAAATTGTACGGTTAACTGTTCTTTAACATAAGCTGTACGGTTAAAATATTTCATTTCTTCCTGAATATCTCCAGTGTAAGAATTCTCAATATCTTCTTTAGTTATGTTGTCTTCCAGCCAGTTAAGTACATCGGCGGCTTTCTTATCCTCAGTTTCAGCCTTGGCTTTAATTTTGTTAGAGTATTTCAAAGACCAGACACCGATTGCAATGAATCCGATAAATAACAGACCAAGAACAATATTAATAAAAAGGAATGAAGGTGCATCTTTAGTTACTATCTTAATGATACCGATATCATTAAGAATCATAAGAATGATTCCGATTCCTCCACATACAAAGAATGTGATGGCAGAAGATAAGTTATCCTTGTACTTGTCAGTGCTGCTTTCATACAGGCTTCCACCTGTAAGAAGAGAGTCATTCCCGTTATTATCCTGAATGTTGTCATTAGTTATGTCAGTTGCGTTTTCAGACATAATATTCCTCCTTGTTATAGAACTTAACCATAAGTCCTTTATTGTTCAGATATTATAAAATATAATTGTGAAAAAATAAAGAACATCTGGATTAATGTGGTAAAATACGAAAGAAAGATATTACAGATTAGTAAGATTAAGGAGATTGATATGAAAACACTTATAGTGACAGGGGGAAGTCTTGATATAAGCTGGGCAAAGGATTTTGTCAGGACAATAAATGCTGAATACATAATTGCAGCTGACAGTGGTCTTAAATATATTGATGAACTCGGACTTGTGCCGGATATGATACTGGGGGATTATGACTCAGTAGAAGATGGACTGCTTGATAAGTATAAAAGTATAGATATTAAGACTTATCCTAAAGAAAAGGATTATACAGATACGCATATTGCTATTATAAATGCATTGAAAGCCGGAGCTTCAGTTATATATATACTTGGGGCGACAGGTACAAGGATGGATCACACATTTACCAATATATGCAATATGAAGGCTGCACTTGACAGTGGCGTACCATGTTTTATATGTGACAGTCACAATAAAATATATCTTATAAATGACAAGATGGGAGAAGTGAAAGTGTCCAAAACAGGACAGTATGGTGATTATGTATCATTTGTTCCACTATCTGAAGAAACAATTATAAGTCTTGCAGGGTTTAAATATGTGCTTGATGATTATATACTTAATCAGGGTTTAAGCATATGCCAGAGTAATGAAATTAAAGAAAATGTGGCGGTTATAAATATAAAAAAAGGACTTGTGATTGTATTTGAAACAAAGGACTAAAAATACTTGTAATTATTGGCAGATTGTAATAAAATTAACAAAGAGTTGCGCAATAGCAACGTAAAAAACAAGGGAGGTCTCGTAATGAGTAATACAACACAGGCATTATCAAGGATTGAAGCAATACTTGATGATAGCAGCTTTGTTGAAATCGGTGCTGGTGTGACTGCCAGATCTACAGATTTTAACATTCAGGAAAAGAAGGCTCCATCCGATGGTGTTATTACAGGATACGGAGTTATTAATGGTAATCTTGTGTATGTATACAGCCAGGATGCAACTGTTCTTAATGGTTCTATCGGTGAGATGCATGCTAAGAAGATTTCAGCACTTTATGATTATGCTATGAAGATGGGAGCTCCTGTGATAGGTCTTATTGACTGCGCAGGTTTAAGACTTCAGGAAGCAACAGATGCTCTTGAAGGTTTCGGTACAATTTATAAGAAGATGTCTATTGCATCAGGTGTTATTCCACAGATCACAGCAGTTTACGGTAACTGTGGCGGTGGACTTGCAATTCTTTCTTCATTATCTGATTTTACATTTATGGAAGATAGCAAGGCCAAGCTTTTTGTTAACAGCCCTAATGCATTAGATGGTAATAATGAATCAAAGCTTGACTCAGCGTCAGCTAAGTTCCAGGCAGAAGCAGGAGTTGTTGATTTTACAGGAGATGAGGAGACTATTGCTAATGGTGTAAGACAGTTAGTTTCTATGCTTCCTGCTAACAACGAAGAGGATGCTGCAGTTTCTGCAACAACAGATGATCTTAACAGAGCATGCCCGGATATGGCAGCAGAGATTGCTGATCCTGCATTAGCTCTTTCAGATATTGCTGATGATAATGTATTTGTTGAAGTTAAGGCTTCATATGCTAAAGAAATGGTTACAGGATTTATTCAGGTAGATGGAATTACTATTGGTGCTGTAGCTAACAGAACAGCTCTTTATGATGAAGAGGGTGAAGTGGCTGAAAAGTTTGAACCGGTTCTTACAGTTAAGGGCGCTTACAAGGCAGAGAATTTTGTTAATTTCTGTAATGCATTTGAAATTCCTGTACTTACACTTACTAATGTTAAGGGATTCGAAGCTACAGTGGCAGCTGAGAAGGGAATTGCAATTGCAAGTGCCAAGCTTACATATGCATTTGCTAACGCAGATGTACCTAAGGTTAATGTTATTACAGGTGAGGCTTATGGAAGCGCATATGTTTCTATGAACTCTAAGTCTTTAGGTGCTGACCTTGTCTACGCATGGCCAACAGCTTCTATCGGAATGATGGATTCACAGCTTGCAGCAAAGATTATGTATGCTGATGAGATAGCAGCCGCTTCTGATGTGGCAGCAACTGTTTCAGAGAAAGCAGCTGAATATGCTAAGTTACAGTCAAGTGTTGAGTCAGCAGCAGCAAGAGGTTATGTTGATGCTGTTATTGACCCGGAGAATACAAGACAGTATGTAGCCGCTGCATTTGAAATGTTATTTTCAAAGAGAGAGGTTCGTCCTGATAAGAAGCATGGAACAGTTTAATTAAGAGGTGACAATATGAAGAAGACTAATTTGAAAAGATTCTTATTGTTATTCTGCATGTTAGCCTGCGTATTCAGTATGACAGCCTGTGGTAATGCACAGATTGATACTAATACAGCTAAAGAATCCATTAAAGATAACGAGGTTGCTTATGTTGAGAATTACCTCAAGGACTGGGCAAAGGATATGATTCTTTACCTTGACAGCAATCAGGGTGAAGCAGGAACAGATGCTCTTATTGCAGATGCAGAAGCAGGAATAACCCTTAATGATGTTAACAGTAAGATGTATATTGTTAACCAGCAGGGAATGAATGTTAAAACAATAGGATTATACAATAGCTGGAACAGCACTAAAGATGAACTTGGTGAACTCAAAGAGTCTGTTGATGTTAACAACATTAATGTAAAGGTCAGTGATGAAACAAGTGAATTATGTACTATTTCAGTTAAACTTAAATTCGAAAAGAGAGTATGTACATTCGAATTCGTAATCAATACAGATTACACACTTGAAAGTGGAGCTATTAATCCATCATACACAACAGGTGAGAAGATGGGTAAGGCCGGAATGAATACACTTATTGGTATGGGAACTGTATTTGTAGTTCTTATATTCATTTCATTCATTATTTCTCTGTTCAAGTATATAAGCGTATATGAGAACAGAAAGAAAGAACAGAAAGAAGACACAGCTTCTGTTGGTGTTGATAATGCTATAGCACAGATTGTTTCTAATGAAGAAGAAAATGTTGAGGACGATCTTGAACTTATTGCAGTTATTACTGCAGCAATTGCAGCATCAGAAGGAACATCTACGGATGGTCTTGTTGTCCGCTCAATTAGAAAGGTTAATAATAGGAGGAAATAATCATGAAGAACTATACAATTACAGTTAATGGTAACGTATATGATGTTACTGTAGAAGAAGGAACAGGCAGTGCAGCTCCAGCAGCTAAGGCAGCCGCTCCTAAAGCAGCTCCAAAGGCTGCACCTAAGGCAGCAGCACCAGCAGGTGCTCAGGGAGCAGTTAAAGTTAACGCTCCAATGCCAGGAAAGATTCTTAAGGTTAATGCAACAGCAGGTGCTGCTGTAAAGAAGGGCGATGTATTGGTTGTCCTTGAAGCTATGAAGATGGAGAATGAAATCTGTGCTCCTCAGGATGGCACAATTGCAACTGTTGAGTGTGCAGCTGGTGATTCTGTAGAGTCAGGTAAGGTATTAGTTTCATTAAATTAATTATGATACTGATATAAAGTGACTTACGGAGGTATAAGATGAGTTATATTATAACAACTTTAGGAAACCTCGTTCACCAGAGTGCATTCTTCGGACTTACATGGGGTAATTACCTTATGGTTCTGGTTGCGTTTGTTTTCCTTTATCTTGCAATTAAAAAAGGATATGAACCTCTGCTCTTAGTACCTATTTCTTTTGGTATGCTTCTTGTAAACCTTTATCCTGACATTATGTTAGCAATAGAGGATTCAAGTAACGGTGTAGGTGGTTTGTTACATTATTTCTATTTACTTGATGAATGGAGTATTTTACCATCACTTATTTTCTTAGGTGTTGGTGCCATGACTGATTTTGGTCCATTGATTGCTAACCCGGCAAGTTTCCTGCTTGGTGCAGCAGCACAGTTTGGTATCTTTGCAGCATATCTTATGGCTATTCTTATGGGATTCCCAGATAAGGCAGCAGCAGCTATATCAATTATTGGTGGTGCAGATGGTCCTACTTCAATATTCCTTGCAGGTAAGCTTGGTCAGACTAAATATATGGGACCTATTGCAGTAGCAGCATATTCATATATGTCACTGGTTCCTATTATCCAGCCACCAATTATGAAGCTTTTAACAACTAAGAAGGAAAGAGAAGTTAAGATGGAACAGTTAAGACCTGTTTCTAAGCTTGAGAAGATTCTTTTCCCTATAGTAGTTACTGTAGTAGTAGTACTTATTCTTCCTACAACAGCACCACTTGTTGGTATGCTCATGTTAGGTAACCTTTTCAAGGAAAGTGGAGTTGTTAAGCAGCTTGCAGAGACAGCTTCTAATGCACTTATGTACATAGTTGTTATTATCCTTGGAACATCAGTTGGTGCTACAACAAGTGCAGAAGCATTTCTTAACCTTGATACATTAAAGATTGTTGCATTAGGACTTATTGCATTCGCATTTGGTACTGCAGCAGGTGTGTTATTTGGTAAGATTATGTGTCTTGTTACACATGGTAAGGTTAATCCGCTTATTGGTTCAGCAGGTGTATCTGCGGTTCCTATGGCAGCCAGAGTTTCGCAGAAGGTTGGTTCTGAGGCAGATCCTTCTAACTTCCTTCTGATGCATGCTATGGGACCTAACGTTGCCGGTGTTATTGGTACAGCGGTTGCAGCCGGTACATTTATGGCCATGTTTGGCGTTATGTAAAAGGAGGATATTATGGCAGAACAGGTTAAAAAACCTTTAAAGATTACTGAGACAGTATTGCGTGATGCACATCAGTCTCTTATAGCTACAAGAATGACAACAGAGCAGATGCTTCCTATCGTAGATAAGATGGATAAGGTTGGTTATCATTCAGTAGAGTGCTGGGGAGGAGCTACATTTGATGCTTCACTCAGATTCCTTAAGGAAGATCCATGGGAAAGACTTCGTAAGCTTAGAGATGGATTCAAGAATACTAAGCTTCAGATGCTTTTCAGAGGACAGAATATATTAGGTTACAATCATTACGCAGATGATGTAGTTGAGTACTTTGTTCAGAAGTCAATTGCTAACGGTATTGATATTATCCGTATTTTCGATTGCTTTAATGATTTAAGAAATTTAGAGACAGCTGTTAAGGCTGCCAAGAAGGAAAAAGGACATGCTCAGATTGCTCTTTCTTATACATTAGGTGATGCTTATACACTTGATTACTGGAAAGAGACAGCTAAGAGAATTGAAGACATGGGTGCAGATTCTATCTGTATCAAGGATATGGCTGGACTTTTGCTTCCATACAAGGCTACAGAGCTTGTACAGGCATTAAAGGATGGTTCATCTCTTCCTATTCAGATGCATACACATTATACATCTGGTGTAGCTTCAATGACATACTTAAAAGCAGTAGAAGCAGGTGCTGATATTATTGATACAGCTATGTCACCATTCTCAATGGGAACATCACAGCCAGCTACAGAGGTTATGGTAGAGACATTTAAGGGTACACAGTATGATACAGGACTTGACCAGAATCTTCTTGCTGAGATAGCTGATTACTTCCAGCCAATGCGTGAGGAAGCATTAAAGAGCGGACTTATGAATACTAAGGTTCTTGGAGTTAATATTAAGACATTACTTTATCAGGTTCCAGGTGGAATGCTTTCTAACCTTGTATCACAGCTTAAGGAAGCTGGTGCAGAGGACAAGTACAGAGATGTATTAGAGGAAATCCCAAGAGTTCGTAAAGATTATGGTGAACCACCTCTTGTTACTCCTTCATCACAGATTGTTGGTACTCAGGCTGTTCTTAATGTATTACAGGGTGAGAGATACAAGATGATTACTAAGGAATCTAAGAAGGTTCTTGCTGGTGAATTTGGTCAGACAATCAAGCCATTCAATCCAGAAGTTCAGAAGAAGGCTATCGGTGATACAAAGCCTATTACATGCCGTCCAGCTGACTTGATTGAACCACAGCTTGAGAAATTCAAGAATGATCCAATTGTACAGCAGTACAAGCAGCAGGATGAGGATGTGCTTTCATATGCATTATTCCCACAGGTTGCGACAGAGTTCTTCAAGTATAGAGAAGCTCAGCAGACAAAGGTTGATCCTACAAAGGCAGATACAGCTAATAAGGCTTATCCAGTCTAATAATTAATATAATAGACCGTCATGTGCGCAAAAGCGTATGTGGCGGTCTTTTTTTGCAGCGAAGCTGCGTAGAGACTTGATCTGCAAAAAAAGCAAGGCAGCAAGCCTGCAATCCAGAATGTTTCTCTTGATATAAATTCATTTTGCATGTAAAATTAAACAGTATAATTAAGCAAAAGGAGCACGATTGTGATTAAGTTAGAACGATTTGAAGTCATGAATATGAATAATGCCATCAGAGGTGCAAGAAATCCATTGAACAGCTGGGCAAGAATGGACAGTTACTTTGATGAGGAAGGAAAATTTGTTTTTGGTCCTAATGATCTTGACCTTGCCAAGAGATTATGTAAGGCAGGCTCAGACCACAGAAAGTTCATAAGACAGATATTTGTTACAGTCGATATAACAGCACCACTATATTGGTGGAAGGAATACGATACATATAAGGTTGGAACAGTTGCCAATTCAACAAGTACAATGCACAAGATTCACAGCAAGCCTTTTGAGATGTCTGATTTCAGTACAGACCATATGACTGATGCCACTCTTGATATGATGCAGAAGAATATTGATTTTCTGGAAGGAATCAGAACACAGTTTGTAGAGACTAAGGACAAAGCATTATGGTACAGCATGATACAGCTTCTCCCTGAAAGTTATAACCAGATGAGAACATGTACTCTCAATTATGAGAATCTTGTTGGAATATATTATTCTAGAAAGGGTCATAAGCTTGCTGAGTGGCATACATTCTGTGACTGGATAAAGGAACTGCCATATTTTTCAGAGCTTTTTATAGATAATGAGTGATTTTGAACAACATACTGATATATTAAGTCTTATAAGAGTCCGTCTTCCAAAGCTTAGCAAAGGTCATAAAAGAATTGCAGATTTCATACTTGCCAACTATGAAAAATGTGCATTTCTTACGGCAGCAAAGCTTGGAGAAGTTGTGGGCGTAAGTGAATCGACAGTTGTAAGATTTCCAGCAGCACTTGGATTTTCGGGATATCCAGAGTTTCAGAGATCATTAGAAGGGATATTACAGGAGAAGATTCATTCTTTTGACAGGATTGATGTGCTTAATTCACATATGACAACCAATATGGTAGTAAATAATGTTATGTCAATGGATGCAAGAAAGATAGAGCATACATT